>Ga0209130_1000259_pt1 | contig 66478 bp, 67 predicted proteins | sample AraplaMF_Cvi_mLB_FD_184264 | JGI IMG/M metagenome (GOLD analysis project Ga0209130, IMG submission 184264) | Arabidopsis root microbial communities from the University of North Carolina, USA - plate scrape MF_Cvi_mLB (SPAdes) (version 2) | ecosystem: Host-associated > Plants > Roots > Endosphere... | reverse complement strand
CACTTGCAGCAAGCCGCAGTCCAGCGGCAACGGCCAGGTGATCTTTAACGGCAATACCGGCTACTCGATGAAGATGAACGTCAACAGCCAGGCCGGCGGCAAGCCGCAAAACATGGTAGTGGAAGGTACGGGACGCTGGCTGTCCGCCGATTGCGGCGCAGCCGCCAAGGCGGCCGGCTCTTAAAAGGCGTGGCGGAAGCCGAGGTTGATGGCGTTATTGCCGCGCCCGCGCTCGGTGGCGTTGCCCACCGTGTAGGGCGCGCCATTGCGGTTCTTGATGTGCGCGTAGGCGGCGTACAGCGCGCTGCGCTTTGAGAACGCGTAGGTCATGCCGATCGCGGCCTGGTCCGCATCCATATTCGCCAGCGTGCGGTCGTCCTTGTGGATGAAGGACAGCATATACGTGACATTCCCGCGCGGCAGCGAGATCCCGGCCAGGTAGTCGTTGCTCTTGTGCGAAGGCGAGGACAGCACCAGCGCGCCGTACGGATTGGCCGGGTCCCAGGGCGAGCTGCCCACGCCGCGGTTCATGCCGAAGGCCGCATACACGGTGGCCGGCCCGAGAATGACATTGGCGGCCACCAGGCCGTTGCGCGCCGACAGGTCCACCGGCTGGGTCGAACCCTCGGCCGTGATCGGATTGTTCTTGCGCTGGTAGGCGACGCGGATATTCACCGTGTCGCCGGCAAAGCCGATGCTGGCGCCATAGGCGCGGTTGGTGGAGGTGCTGAAGGCCGACTCGCCGACGCTGTAAATCGCGCTGGCCGTCACGCCGCGCAGCGCGGGCGTGGAGTAGCGCACCGAGTTGTCGTAGCGCTTGGTGGTGTAGCCCATCAGGTTGGTGGAAGCGCCCGCCAGGCCGGCATGGAAAGGATCGGCCACATCGGCCAGCGCTTCGTATTGCAGATTGTACTGGCGGCCCAGGGTCAGCATGCCCCACTGCCGGCTGTCCAGCCCGACGTAGGCCTGGCGCCCGAACAGGCGGCCTTCCTCAGAACGGCCGGTATCGTTTTCCACCCCGGCTTCCAGCGTAAAGATGGCGGCGGTATCGGCGCCGATCTGTTCGCGTCCGCTCACCCCAAGCCGCGAGCCGGATTCCACGCCGGGCGAGACTTTGGTCTTGGCGCAAGCCTCACGGCAGCCGCGCTCGGCGACCACACCGGCGTCCACCACGCCGTAGATCTGGACGGAGCCGGAGTTCTGGGCGTATCCTGCAATTGGCAGCAGGCAAGCGAGCAAGGTAGTAGCGGTCTTCATGATAATCCCTCAAGCTTGCTGTCAGATTACGGTAAGGACAGTCAGGCACTCTGTGCGGACACACACAAAAAAACCTGAGGAGACTTCATGCAAGCGCAGAGCCTGTATGCCAGCAAGCGCATGTCCGCGGCCGATGCGGTGCGCCTGGTCCGCGACGGCGACACCATCATCGTGCCCACCGGCGCAGCCGAACCGCCCACCCTGCTGACCGAGCTGTCCGCCCAGCGCACCCGCTTCCACGGCGTCAAGGTGTCGCAGATTCTGGCCATGGGGAAATACGACTACTTCGACTGCGATACGGTGCAGCACATCCGCCACGTGGCGCTGTTTTTCGGCGGCGCCTCGCGCGGCTGCGGCCAGGGCGGCTGGGGCGATTTCATTCCCAACTATTTCTCGGAAATTCCGGTCATGATCGAGCGCGGACTGATCCCGTCCGACGTGGTGTTCAGCATGGCCTCGCCAATGGACGAGCACGGCTATTTTGCGCTCAGCCTGGGCGCCGACTACACCATGGCCGCCATCCAGAAAGCGCGCGCGGTGGTGCTGGAAGTGAATCCCAACGTGCCCTTCTCGCATGGCCAGTGCCACGTGCACATCTCGCAGCTGACGGGGCTGGTGGAAAGCGATGCGCCGGTAATCGAAGTGGGCCTGCCGAAGATCGGCCCGGTGCAGGAAGCCATCGGCCGCTACGTGGCCGAGATGATCGAGGACGGCTCCACTCTGCAGATAGGCTACGGCGGCATTCCCGATGCGGTGGTGCAGCAGCTGACCGACAAGCAAGACCTCGGCATCCACACGGAAATGATCGGCGACGGCATCCTGACCCTGGTGAAGGCCGGCGTGGTGACCAACCGCCGCAAGACTTTCCTGCCCGGCAAAATGGTGGCCACCTTCGCCCTTGGCTCGAAGAACCTGTACGACTTCATGCACCAGAATCCGATGCTGGAAATGCACCCGGTAAACTTCACCAACGATCCCTATATCGCCGGCCAGAACGACAAGCTGGTGGCCATCAACGCCAGCCTGCAGGTCGATCTGCTGGGCCAGTGCGGCTCGGAAAGCCTGGCCCACCTGCCCTATTCCGGCACCGGCGGCCAGGTTGACTTCGTGCGCTCGGCCAACCGCTCGCGCGGCGGCAAGGCCTTTATCGTGCTGCCGTCCACCGCCAGGGAAGGCACCATCTCGCGCATCGTGCCCTGCCTGACGCCGGGCACGCATGTGACCACCGGCAAGAACGACGTCAATTACGTGGTAACCGAATACGGCGTGGCCCAGCTGCGCGGCAAGTCGGCGCGGCAGCGCGCCGAAGCGCTGATCGGGATCGCCCATCCGGACTTCCGGGCCGAGTTAAGGCAGCAGGCATCGAAGCTGTTGCTGGCCTGAGCGCAATGTTCGCCAGCGAACAATCAAATCCTTGCCGCAAGCATAGACTGAGCCGTGGAGGTAGCTATGCGATACGGCAAGTCACATACATGGTTGGCACTGACCCTGGCGGGGTGGACGCTGTTCGCCTGCGCCGGTCTGCCCGAGGTTGATCCGGACCAGACCAAGGCCAAGGCCAACGCCGTTCCGGTGGTGCAGTCGGCAAACGGCAAGCTGCCGAAACAGACCACGGAAGCGCTGCTGAAGAAGCACTGGGCCAAGTCCACGCTGGACCTGAAGGCCCAGGCGGCGCTGGAAGAAGCGGCGACCGGCGTGCCGCTGATTGCGGGCAACAAGGTGCAGCTGCTGTTCGACGGTCCGCAGACCATGAGCGAGATGCTGAAGGCGATCAAGGCCGCAAAGAACAGCATCAATTTCGAGACCTATATCTTCGACCAGGACGAGCTGGGCGAGAAATTTGCCGATGCGCTGATCCAGAAGCAGAAGGAAGGCGTGACCGTCAACGTGCTGGTGGATGCGGTCGGCACGATTGCCGTGCCGGCCGAATTCTTCGAGCGCATGCGCGCCGGCGGCGTGCAGGTGCTGGTGTACAACCCGGTGAACCCGGCCAAGGTACGCGGCAACGGCTGGAAGGTGAATAACCGCGACCACCGCAAGATGCTGGTGGTCGATGGCAGCGTCGGCTTCGCGGGCGGCATCAATATCAGCGATACCTATGCCAAGAGTTCACCTTTCCGCTCGCGCAATCGCGGCGGTTCGGGCGGCGGCGCCGGGTCCGGCGGCGGCTCCGGCGGCTCGGGCATTCTGGGCTCGGGCGGCAGCGGCGGTTCGGGCCTGGGCGGCGCCACCAGGGGCGCACCGAAGAGTCCGGATGACGTAGGCTGGCGCGATACCCACGTGCGCATCGAAGGTCCGGCCGTGCAGGCCATGCAATGGCTGTTCATCCACCACTGGATCAGCCAGGATGCGGACGATTTGCGCGATGCGCCCTACTTCCCCACGCCCGTGATTGCGGGCGACAAGCTGGTGCGCATCCTGGGCAGCGAGCCGGACGGCAAGTTCGAGATCTACAAGGCGCTGCTGCTGGCGATCCAGGAGTCGAAGAAGTCCATCCACATCACCTGCGCCTATTTCGTGCCGGACGAGCAGACCCTGCAGGCGCTGACCGATGCCGCCAGGCGCGGCGTGGATGTGCAGCTGGTGCTGCCCAGCGTGTCCGACAGCGGCCTGGTGTTCCATGCCGGACGCGCCTTCTATTCGCGCCTGCTGAAGTCGGGCGTGCGCATCCACGAACTGAAGCTCTCGGTGCTGCACGCCAAGACGGCCGTGATCGACGGCGTCTGGTCCACGGTCGGCTCGACCAATATCGACACCCGCAGCTTCCTGCACAACAGCGAGATGAACGTGATCGTGATGGGCGACGCCTTCGGCGGCGAAATGGAAAACGCCTTCAAGGAAGACTTGCGCAACTCCAATGAAATCACCCGCCAGGCGTGGGAAGAGCGCCCGGTCAGCGTGCGTCTGAAAGAGTGGATGGCGCGGCTGTGGGACTACTGGCTGTAGCTTGCCAGATATCGCCGCTGCGGAGGAAGACTTCGCGGCTGGCGGACGTGAAGGCGCTGCCGCTCCAGCTGTAGCGCTCGACTTCGATGCGCTCGTGCTCCACGCGCAGGACGTTGAAGGAATTGGTTTCGCCGCGGCCGCGGGTGGAGGTGGCGGTGCCGGCCTGCACCACCAGCGCCGCATAGCCGCTCAGCTTGTAGCGCGCGGCGCTGGATTGCGAATGGCTGGTGTGCATATGCCCGGCCAGCAGCAGGTCCACCCCGCACTGCGAAAACACGCTCATTGCCATCTCGGCCCGGTCCACCAGGTCCTCCTCCTCGTAAGTCTCGGGCAGATCGAAGGGATGGTGCGTCACCACCACCCGCGTCACGTGGCGCGGCAAGGCGTCGAAGCGCTGGTGCAGCAGTTCCAGCTGCTCGCGGTTGACGCGGCCATCCTTGAAGGTCAGCGAGCGCGCCGTGTTCAGGCCCAGCACGGCAATCTCGCCGTCCATGTACAGAGGGGCCATATCGGTGGTGATGTAGCGCTTGTACTTCACCAGCGGGGTCAGGAAGCGCGCGGCCACGTTATACAGGGGAATGTCGTGATTGCCCGGCACCACGATCTGCGGCCCCGGCAGCGTGGACAGGAAACGCTGCGCCTCGCAGAACTGGGCGCTGCGGGCGCGCTGCGTGAGATCGCCGGAAACCACCACCACATCGGGCGCCAGCGCCAGCACCGTCTCGCGCAGGGGCGCCAGCAACTGCGCGTCCACGCGGCCGAAATGCAGGTCCGACAAATGCACCAGCGTACGCATACACCTCCTCCTAAGGGGCCAGCACTTTCAGCGCGCCGGGACGGATGCGGTAGTTCAGCGGCGTGTTCATCACCGTCACCTCGCCATCCGTTGCCACGCGCAGCCGCTTGTGGCGCGTGTCGATCTGGAACTCGTGCGTCAGCAGCACATCGAAATCGCGCGCCTGCCTGAGCCGGCCGAACAGGGCGTGGAAGGCCAGCCGCACCAGCCCCAGCCGCGTGGGACGCTGCGCCACGTACAGGCTCAGGTGCCCCGCATCCATGCAGGAACGCTCGCCGATATTGAAGCCCTGCATCGTATATTCATTGTTGCCGATAAAGACGAAAGGCGTGCGGCGGGCGTGGCTGCCGTCGCCCAGCTGCAGTCTCACGCTGAGGAAAGGATACCTCCGCAGCGCGGCCAGTGTCGCCCAGCAGAACGCCAGCCACTTGCCGCGCCCCAGGCGGCGCTGCTGCCGCTCGCGGTCGCGCACGATGTCCGGATACAGGCCGAGGCTGGAATTGTTGATGAAGATGCGCCCGTTGACCTCGCCCACATCGACGCGGCACACCTGGCCGCGCGCAATCACGCCGATGGCCCCGTCCAGCGCCAGCGGGATGTTCAGGTCCTTGGCGAAATGGTTCAGCGTGCCCATCGGCAGCACGCCAAACACGGCATCGCTGCCGCTCACCACCGACGCCACCGCATTGATGGTGCCGTCGCCGCCGCCGGCCACGATGGTCTGCACGCCGCGCGCCAGCGCCGAGTGCGCGGCGCTGATCATTTCCTGGCCGCTGTGGGCCAGCACCACGTCCGGCCGCAGGCCGTGGGCATCGAACTTGTCGTGCAGGGTCTGGATCAGGGCCTGGTCGTGGCCCTGGCCCGCGCCCGCGTTGACGATCACCACCAGCTTGCTCATGCCTGTTTTCCTTCGCGCCGGCGGCGCCAGGTGGACACGCCGGTAATGCAGATCGCCAGCCAGGCGATGCCCTCGGCCAGCGCCGCCACCACGTCGCTCAGATAATGCACGCCCAGGTACATGCGGCTGACGGCCACCAGCGCCACCAGCGCAGCGGCCGCGGCAAAGACCGCCACGCGCCAGCCGCCGCGCAGCACGCGGCGCGCCAGATAGCAGGCCAGCAGGCCATGGAGCAGCGTGGCCGCTACCGTGTGGCCGCTGGGGAAGCTGTAGGTGGCCAGTTCCAGCAGCGGCTCGTCGAACCAGGGACGGGCGCGCTGGTAGCTGTGCTTGAGGGCGACATTCAGCAGCATGCCGGGCGGCAGCGTCAGCACCAGGGTCAGCAGCCAATAGCGCTCCTTGCGGCGCCAGAAATGCACGGCCAGCAGCAGCGCCATGACCGTCACGCCGGCCACGCTGTGCAGGTGGGTGACGGCCAGCATGAAGCTGGTCAGCGGTTCGAAGGCATGGCGGTGCAGCCACGCGGCCAGCTGCAGGTCCATGGCGGCGATGCCGGCGTCGCGCCGCATGGACTCGGCCACCTCGTGGAAGATATAGACGGCGGAAAACAGCAGGCACAGGCCGACGGTCAGGTGCAGGCCCAGCTCTTCGCCGGGCGCCAGGCGGGCTGCGACAAAGCGCTTCAGCTTCTTATAGGCGAGCTGCATCGGGGCCGCCTGCCGCGCTTGGCGCAAAAACAACGATTGATAAAAAAACCTGATTTTTCATACAGTCCTGTGTTTTTGTACAGTATTCGTGTTATTCTAGTCTCACTGGATGCAACAACGAATAACAATTGATCACAACTACTCCGCAAAAGGAATTGTCATGACCACGATTCAATCGACTTTCGACTCCCGTTTTGGCCTGGAATACGCCCCGATGTCCTTCCTGGTTCGCTTCGGCAAGCGCGAGATGCTGGTGTGCCGTGACTTCCGCAAGCGCTTCTACGCTGTGAACCCGATCATCGAATGCGACACCGGCGTGCAGCCGGGCCATGTTGAGGTGCTGCTGTTTGGCCGCTGGCTGCTGATCCTGTCCAAGGCTCGCTGATCAGTTTCTCACATCATCTGCTCAAGCTGCGCGCGCAAGAAGTCGCGCAATTGGATCACGATGGGCGTGACCTGCGAGCGGTGCATACAAACCAGATTCAGCGGCACCTCTTCACCCGCTATTTCCGGCAACAGCACTTGCAAGCGCCCGGCCTTCAGGTCGGCGGTCACGTCCAGGCGTGATTTATAAGCGATACCGACGCCTGCCACGGCCCAGCGCCGCACCAGTTCCGCGTCGTCGGTACTGCGATTGCCGCTCACCTGCACCACCGGCGTTTCGCCGCCGTTCGGAGCAAAGGTCCAGCGGTCATACGTTACATCCTCGATTGCAAACCGCAGGCAGTTATGCCGCCGTAAATCCTCCAGGCCATTCAGGCGGCCATGCTGGCGCACATAGTCCGGCGCGGCAACCAGCACGCGCCGGTTGTCGGCCGCAATCGGCATCGCCACCAGGCTGGAGTCTTCCAGCTTGCCGTAGCGGATGGCGATATCGACCGGATGCCGGGCCAGATCCGCGATGCGGTCGCTGGTGCTGACCTGGTAGCTGATGCCGGGATACTGGGCCTGGAATTTGTCCAGCCAGGGCAGCAGCACATTGCGTCCCACGTCGGATGGCAGTGAAATCTTCAGCTTGCCCGTCAGCGTTTCCTTGCCCTGCATCAGGGTGGCATGGCCTTCCTTCAGCAGGCGCAGCGCTTCGCGCGCATGGCGCAGATAGTGTTCGCCCTCGTCCGTCAGGCGCAGCGAGCGCGTGGTGCGCACGAACAGGCGCAGGCGCAATGCCTCTTCCAGCCGCTTCAGCGAGGCGCTGGCCATGGCCGGCGAAATATCCAGGCGGCGCGCTGCGGCGGACAGGCTGCCCTGGTCGGCCGTGCTGACGAAAACGGAAATATCGTCCAGTCTGAGCATTTTCTTCAAATTCCTGAAAGTGTTTCGGCAATTCTAGTCTTTTTCTTCCTCTCGCGATAAATCAAGATAGCGCCATCGACATCTTTTTGAAGGAAAAACACCATGAAAGCCGTTGCCTACCGCGCCTCCCTGCCGATCGACCACGCCGACGCCCTGCTCGACGTGGAACTGCCCGTGCCCACCGCCAGCGGCCGCGACATCCTGGTCGAAGTGAAGGCCGTGTCCGTCAACCCGGTGGATACCAAGATCCGCCGCAATGTGGCGCCGGCCGCGGGCGAGCTGAAGGTGATCGGCTGGGATGCCGCCGGCATCGTCAAGGCCGTGGGTCCGGACGTGACCCTGTTCAGGCCGGGCGACGAAGTCTGGTATGCCGGCGCCCTGACCCGCGCCGGCACCAATAGCGAATACCACCTGGTGGACGAGCGCATCGTCGGCCACAAGCCGCGCAAGCTGTCGTTTGCCGATGCAGCCGCCCTGCCCCTGACCGCCATCACCGCCTGGGAACTGCTGTTCGACCGCCTGCAGGTATCGCGCGACAAGGGCGAGAGCGGCAAGTCCATCCTGGTTACCGGCGCTGCCGGCGGCGTCGGCTCCATCCTGGTGCAGCTGGCGCGCCAGCTGACGGGCCTGACCGTGATCGCCACCGCCTCGCGTCCGGAAACCGCAGCCTGGGTGCAGTCGCTGGGGGCGCACCACGTGCTCGACCACACCAAGCCGCTGCACGAGGAAATCCAGCGCGCCGGCCTGCCGCCGGTCGATTACATCGCCAGCCTGAACCAGACCGACAGCCACTTCGCCTCCCTGGTCGAGCTGGTCGCGCCGCAGGGCAAGCTGGCCCTGATCGACGATCCGGAGCAGCTGGATGCCCGTCCGCTGAAGCGCAAGAGCGTGTCCCTGCACTGGGAATTCATGTTCACCCGCTCGATGTTCGAAACGGCGGACATGCAGAAGCAGCATGCGCTGCTGAACGATGTGTCGCAGCTGGTGGACAGCGGCGTGCTGAAGACGACGGTGGGTGAACGCTACGGCAGGATCAATGCGGAAAACCTGAAGCGCGCGCACGCCCTGATCGAAAGCAACAAGGCGCGCGGCAAGATCGTACTGGAAGGCTTCTAAACGGGCTGGGCGGCTGCGCGGGCGGCATGTGCGGCCGCACTGGCTTCCGCCGCCAGCCTGCGCGCCTGCTCCTGGCGCAGCAAGGACAGGGCGCGCTGGTCATGCGCCTCCAGCGCGCCCTGCAGGCTGGTTGACAGCTCGCACGACACATCGACCACTTCGATGAAGGCGCGCTGGGTGCGGTCCAGCATCCAGCAGCGGAAGCCGATGCTGCCGAACAGCGCACCGATGTCGATGCACAGTTCGCGCAGCTGCAGCAGGGAGCGCTTGGTCGATTCGATATCCTCGCGCATGCTGAGATCCACGTCGATCATCTCGGTACGCGCCCGTTCGTGCGCCGAGAGTTCCTTTACCGTGCGCAGCCAGCGCTGCATGCGGCAGGAAATGCGGGCAATGCGCGCCGTCTTCCCCTCCATCATGATGCAGTAGTTCAGGCACAGCAGCCAGGTCGGCAGCTGCGCCAGAAACAGCGGCATACCGAACTGCCGCGCCTGCGTTTCAAAACGTTTGAATTTCTGCAGCAGCCCGCCAATGCTGTCGATCAAAGGATCATGACGCATGATCTGCCTCCCCCGGAAGTCTGCGACATTCCAAGTATAGGCAGCGGATGCGGCCGGGGCCGCTCTCCAGGTTTGATGCAGATTAAAGGCCATGCATTCTGGCCAGAGGGAATGCGGAGGCGAAATTACAGGCCGCCGTTCAGCCAGGCTTCCTCGTGTTCGCGTTCACGCCGGCGGCGCTCGGCCGGTGCGTCGAACTGGCCCAGGTAATCGCGGTGGCGGCGCTGCATCTGTTCGATCTCGCGCTCGATCTGCTCCACCTCGGCCGCTTCCGGCGAGAAGTGCATGAACTCGGCACGCTGGTTTCTCAGCTTGTGTTCCTCGTCCTCCAGTTCGCGCACGCGGGTTTCGCAGCCCTGGATCGTGCGGCGCAGCTTTTCCGGCGAAATGCCCTGCTTGCGCAGGTCGGCCAGCACGGCCATGTCGGCGCGGACGGCATTGATGCGGCGCTGCAGGCCGGTGATCCCGGCATTCACCTCCTCCACATCACGCTTGTTCTTCTCCGCATAGGCCACGCGGCGGCGCTCGGAGAGCAGGCTCATTTCCGCCTCCAGCACCTGGAATTCGTCCTTGAACGGACGCTGGAAGCTGTCCATCTGGGCGCGGCAGGCGGCGGCCTGCTTTTGCAGCGCCATCTGCTCCAGCTGCAGCTTGCTGGCGGCAATGCCGAAGCGGCGGTTGGCCTTCTCTTCCAGGCCCCTGCGCGCAGCCAGCAGCCGCGCTTCAAGCCGGATGGTGGAGAATTTCTGATCGCCGCTGGCTTCGTACTCGGCACGCTGCGACTCCTCCCACGAACGGTAGGCGGAAGGCTGGCGCAGCCGGCGGAGTTGGTATCTGATCCAGTTGAACATCGCCTTAATTTATCATCGCCCGCACTGCTGGGGCAAGGGCGGGCACCAGGTCAATCGCATTGCTGTGGTGGACGATCGTGTTGCAGCTGACGATCTGCCCCACACCCATGGCCTGCAGCTCGGCAAAAGCATTGTCCGCAAACACCGGATGCACGGCCACGCACACCGGCTTGGCCAGGCCCGATTTCAGCACATGTTCCGCCGCGCTCATCATGGTGCGCGCGGTGGAGGCGATATCGTCCACCAGCACCGGCGTGTGGTCGCGCCAGCGGTCAGTGTCCGGCACCGAGACCGACACATCGCGGTCGCCGCGCCGGATCTTCTCCAGCACGATGCAGGGGGCGCCAGCAAGCCGCGCCACTTCGCCCGCCCATTGTTCGCTTTCCGCGTCCGGGCCGATGATCAGCGGACGCTCGATGTGCTGCTGCAGCCAGCGCGCGATATCCGGCGCGGCGTGCACGATGTGGGTGGGAATGCTGTAGCACTCGGCCAGGTCCTGGTGGCGGTGCAGGTGCGGATCGACCGTCACCAGCCAGTCGATGAAGGAGGACAGCAGCTTGCCGAACTGTACCGAGGTCTGCCCCTCGCCTTTGTGGAACACCGAATCCTGGCGCATATACGCCAGGTAAGGCACGACCAGGCCGATGCGGCGCGCGCCCTGCTCGCGCGCCAGGCTGGCGGCAATGTACAGGGTCATGAATTTTTCGTCAGGGCGGTCGAGGCTGCCGACGAACACGACTTCGCGGCCGGCCACGTCCGACAACAGGCGGACATACGATTCACCGTCCGGAAAGCGCCGGATGGTTGCGCTGGCTTGCTCCCAGCCGAGTTCCTGCGCCAGGCGCTGCGCAAGCATATCGTTACCAGGCAAAGCAAACAGAATGGGCTTCATCCCCTCTCCTTCTCGGAAAAGCATCACCCAATTCTACAGCACAACAAAACTTCCTTCGACGGCCAGGCGGCCGCCTGCCAGCACATAGTAGCTCCCCTGTTGCCAGTCGGCGTCAAGGCGCGCTGTGCTGCCGAGCGAAATGGGCGCCACGAAGCGCGCCGAGAGCTGCACGATGCGGCGTCCGGCAGCTTGCTCCAGCAACGCGCACGTCTTGCCGACCGTATGCATGCCGTGGATGATGGGCTGCTTCAGCCCCATCAGCCGGGCCGACCATGGCCACAGGTGGATCGGGTTCCAGTCGCCGGAAGCCCTGGCATAAAGCCGGCCTTCATGGGGCGGCAGGTGCCAGGCGCCAACGGTTTCCCCCAAGGCGCCATCCAGCGCCAGCCGCGCTTTCGGCCGCCGCTCGCCGCGCACGGCCAGGTAGCGGCTGTGGCAGCGGAATACGGGCTTGCCGTCCTGCTCGGCCACGGTGTCGAACAGGCAGTAGCGGGCGCCGGATTCGGTCGGCGCTTCGATCGTCAGCACATTGCGCACCAGCAGCGCACGGTCCGGAGCCAGCGGCGCCAGTTCGGCCAGCGCGTTCTCGACATGGATCATGCCCGGCAAGCGGAACGGGAACGCAGGATCGACCATCGCGGCCACATGCGCGCGCTGTGCGATCAGGTAGAAAAATGTGAGCGGCACGGCCGGCGTGGGCGGGAAGTCCAGCACGCTGCGGTAGGCCTCCAGCTGCGCGGCCAGCTGGACGGCCTCGGCCGCATCGATGCGGAACTGCGACTCCGTACGCGGCACGCCATGTCCGCTGCGCGGCCTCAGCGCGCCGCGCAGCAAGGCCAGCAGGCTGGCCGGCGGAAGCGGCAGCACGGTATCTTCCATGACGCGCCTCCTCACCGGTCTTTCGGCACGAAGGCGTTCACCTCGTCCAGCAAGCGGGCACGGCCGCGCTCGGGGCGCTCAAGGTGGAGGAAGTGCGTAGCGCCCGGAATGCGCACCATCTTCACCGACTGTGCATGCACCAGATCCGCTTCCAGATTGCGCATATCCTCCGGCCGCGACCAGAAATCGCGCTCGCCGGCAATCGCCAGCACCGGCGCGGTAATCAGCGACGCATCCCACAACTGCCGTCCGCTGGCGAGGTAATAGCTGTCCTCCATCGCACCGCAAGGCGAGCGGAAGCTGCGCGGCTCGCGCGCGCTGCTGCTTGGATCGCTGTACAGCGCTGCATCCACATAGGCCTGCGCAATTTCCGGATCGCGCGCCGTATCCTTTGCATCGCCCAGGGTCGTATCCCACGGCCGCATGATCGACGCTGCATCGCTGAAGCGGTAAGCGCCGCAGGCCGCCACGTTGTAGCGCCCCTTGTCGTCCAGGCTGGAACCACGGCCGACGCCGGGATGTGCACCGCTGCCGCGATACAGGCTGTTGAGCATGATGAGGGCGCTCAGCTTGTCCGAATGCAGGCTGGCGTAGTGGCCCGCCCACTGCCCGCCGGTGGCCCATCCCAGCAAGGCCACGCGGCCGTTATTGCTGCGCTGGCGGATATAGTCCACGGCGGCGTCGATATCCTCCACCGCTTCGTTGCTGCGCACCAGGGCCGGCTTGCCCTCCGGCGCTTCACTCATTTCGGGCGGGCGCGTCGAGCCGCCGTAGCCGCGCACATCCAGCAGGTACACATCGAAGCCGCGCGCCGCCAGATCGGCCGCCAGCGACCCGCCCGGCACCTGCAGGTCGAAGGAGCCCACGGCGCCAACCCGCGCGCCGTGAATCAGCAGAATGGGACGCCGTCCCTTGTGCTGGCCGATCTCGATCAGCGACAGCGTGATATCCGGCGCAGATGGCACGCGGAACTGTTCGCGCGCCTGCGCCGGAAGGGACAGTGCCGCCGCCAGGCAGAAGACGTAGAGAGATTTCATGCATGGCATGCTAGCAAAATTTACAAGGCCGCGCAGCAGCGCTAAGCCCGGCCGCCGCGCGACGCGCCGAAACGGGTCCTCAACCAACCAGTTCGGCGCGGACGAGCTTTCCCAGCCAGTTCCTCACATCGTCAGCCATAGGGCCGACTTCTTTCACAGCCTTCCTCAGCTGCTCGGGTGTGACGTTCAGGGCGCTCGTCCAGTAGCGGACTTCGTGCTCTTCATTGATGTTGACGCGCTGGCGATCGTGGGCGCCACGCTTGTTCGGATCGTCGGACATGATTGGCCCTCCTTTCGAGATCCAATCTGCGCCTCCGGCGGCCATTGTTCCGTGCGCGGGCGCACCGTGCACCCCAACCGGCAATGCCCTGTCCGGCCGCAGGGGCATGCCATCATGCCGTAATAAATAGCAACTATCATTTCCTAAGTACAACAGCGTCCACATTGAAGGAGGCTCACATCATGCAGGAAATTCAAGACTTCGCATTCGCGAAAATCATCGAGCAAGGCGTTGCGCTGCAGGCGGCAAAAGGCGCGGCAAATGCCTGGGTTTACTTAACATACCATCAAGTCCCGCGCCCTTTGGTAGCAAGGGTTCTGGCCGATGCAGGCACGTCAAACTCCGGTCACATTTGAACGTTAATATGCTGGCGCGGTTCAACAGAACCAACCACCTCAGCATCACTTCGTGTTGCTCTACCGGCGCCGGCGGTCGGGAAATATACCGGCACCAAATTCTATCTATCCCCGTATGACTTCTCTCAATCTCAAAACCGGCCCCAAGGTCCTGTCGTCGTTCGCCCTCGTGCTGTTCATCATGGCGTGCATTACCGGACTGGCCTTATGGCGCCTGCACTCGGCCTACCTGATGACCGAATACCTGGTGAACGACAAACTGGCCAAGCAGCAGCTGGCGTCCGACTGGCTCGGCGTGGCGAAACTGAACGGCGTGCGTGCGCTCTCCATCGCCAAGAGCGACAGCCTGGAAGTGGCCGACTTCTTCCAGTCGCAACTGGCGGAAGGCGACAAGGCTGCCGACGCCATCGAAAAAAAGCTGCAGGCGAAATCGTCCGGCGATAGCGACGAAACTGCCCTGCTACGCGAAGCGGCCGCCAAGGAACAGGCCTACCTGGCGGTGCGCAAGCAGATCTTCGCCTTCAAGGATCAGGGCCGCACGATGGAAGTCGAGCAGCTTGCCGACACCACCTTCAAGTCCACCTTCACCGGCTATACCACCGCACTGGAAAAGCTGCTGACGCACCAGACCCACGAAGCGCAGGCACTGGCCGAGGAATCGGGATCGCAATACTTGGCCAGCCGTAGTACGCTGCTCGCCTTCGGCCTGCTGGCCATCGTTCTGGGCGGCGCACTGGCATGGTTCATCACGCGCAGCGTGGTGGTGCCGCTGAACCATGCCGTCGATCTGGCCAAGCGCGTAGCGGAAGGCGATCTGCGTCCGCTGCCGAACGAACACCGCTCGGACGAATTCGGCCAGTTGCTGGAAGCCTTGCAGAATATGACGATCCGCCTTGGCTCCATCGTCAAGCAGGTGCGCGATGGTGCGCACATCATCGATGACGCATCGAACGAGCTGGCGTCGGGGAACCTGGATCTGTCGCGCCGTACCGAGCATCAGGCGGCAGCGCTGGAGGAAACCGCATCGTCGATGGAAGAACTGACGTCCGCGGTGCGCAACAACACCACCAGCGCACGCACGGCCAACGACCTGGCGCTGTCCGCCTCCACCATTGCCGGCAAGGGCGGCCAGGTGGTGGACGACGTGGTGCAGACCATGGATGAAATCAGCGCATCGGCACGCAAGATCGTGGACATCATTTCGGTGATCGACGGGATCGCGTTCCAGACCAATATCCTGGCCCTGAACGCCGCAGTGGAAGCGGCGCGTGCCGGCGAACAGGGTCGTGGCTTTGCGGTCGTGGCATCCGAGGTACGCAACCTTGCGCAGCGCTCCGCGACTGCCGCACGCGAAATCGCGGCACTGATCAAGGATTCGGCACAACGCATCGACGTCGGCACCACGCTGGCGCATTCGGCGGGCGACACCATGACCGAGATCGTGGCCAGCATCGAGCGCGTGACCTCGATCATGTCCGAAATCAGCGACGCCAGCTCGGAACAGGAGTCGGGCATCCACGAAATCAACAACGCCATCGGCGATATGGACAGCGTGACGCAGCAGAACGCTGCGCTGGTCGAGGAAGCAGCGGCAATGGCCGAAGCCATGCACAAGGAAGCCAACAAGATGACGCAGCTGGTGAGCTTCTTCAAGGTCGATGGCCCGGCCGGCGACCTTGCTGCCTCACCGTCGGGCAGCAAGCGCGGACGCCCTGCCCTGCCGATGTCCAATGCTGAAATGAGCGCGGCCTGATGGACTCCGGATCGATCAAGCCGCGCCGTACCGGTTTCGGCGTGGCGCTGGCGGCGCAGCGCACCCCAGCTCCAGCTCCCGCTCCCGCTCCCGAAGCGGCGCGCTGCGCTTGCCGCCATAGCTGCAGCGGCCCGCGCGTACACAGTGCCAGCCGCATGAGCGACCGCCGCATCCCGCGCGCGACCTGATTTCTACCACCTCTGCCGAGTAACTAATGATGTTGTTACAAGCACTGACAACTCGTTACTTCCGGTCTGTGGGCCAGCGCTATCATAGTGATGTTGCAATCGCAGGAAACCGTCATGACTGAAGACTTCAACTATTTCGGCATCCCCGTCGAAAACATCCGCGCCGCCCGCCAGCGCAGTCAATCGAACAAACGCGTTCACCACACCATAGTCCCCAGCCGCAAGGAAGTCGCCACCCTCTCCGGGGCGGAACTGAAGCCGATCCTGATCAACTGGATGGAACATGGCGCGACCGAGATCATTCCGAGCCGGGCGCAGATCGCCATGGTCAAGGAAATCCTGCTGATGCGCGAGGATGCACGCGACCTGGTGCCGGTAATCGCCCTGTGCACTAACTTCATCGACGGAGCCTAACGATAATCGATTTGCGGAGATACCTTTGAAGCCCACATGGATATAGGTGACGTAATTAGGCAACCAAGCTCGCCACCTATACAAGCCTGCGCTAACTCAGCGAACTTCCAGCAACTCGACGTCAAAGATCAGGTTGGAGTTCGGCGGGATCGGGCCGATGCCATTGGAGCCGTAGCCCATCTCTGCCGGCACAATAATCGTGCGCTTGCCGCCCACTTTCATACCCTGCACGCCCACATCCCATCCCTTGATCACCTGTCCACCATCGACCACAAAGCTGAACGGCGCACGACCCTTCGAGGAATCGAACTGCGTGCCATGCTGTTCCGGCGAGTTCGGCTCATATAGCCAGCCCGTGTAATTGACCACAGCAGTAGCACCCGCCGTCGCTTCCTTACCAGTGCCAACCTCGGTATCAATCTTCTGCAGCGCAATGGCAGGCGCCTGAGCGACCGCAGTGGCAGGAACAGCCGCAGACTGCGATTCTTCGCGCTTACAGGCCGACAGCGCCAGCGCAGCCGTCAAGCACAGGACATATGGGAGTTTTTTCAAGTTCTTACCTCATCGCTTTGTATGGAGCGGCAAGTGTAATGGAAATCTGGTTAAAGGACTCGTCTACTAAGCGAAATCACTTGTAAGGCGAAATTAACAGCTGCACTCAACATACAAAGATGACTTTGAACATTCATCTTTACTCGTTAGGTAATAGTGCCCCTCAAAGGGGAGGAAAGTCTGCGGGGTATTCGACGGAGCTATTTCTCGGATGAGTTAGCTTCCATGCCTTATGAGGGAAAGTTGGTTTAAAATTCTTTCACCTTAATAATAAGATTTTAATCATGATCGAACCTCTCCGCGATGGATGGGTATTTTTTACCTCTAACCTACCACCCTTCACTGCAGTAGGCGGTGTTATCGCTGCGCTGATTCCGTTTTACCAATTCATGGCAAACAGAATGCGCGACGCAAAGAACAGAGAGTTTGAGATCTACCACCGCTTGATAAAGGAGATCGTGCAAGGCGACGGCCCGGATACTTATCAACACCGTCAAGCAGCCGCAGTATTTGAGCTACGTAACTTTAAGCGTTACCAGGCAGTCACGCACCGCCTTCTTAAACCGCTCAAGGCCAAGTGGGCGTTGAATCCCAACACCCAGCCATTCTTATTGGATGAGCTAGGCCTTACTATCCATGCCACTAGAAAGCGTTGGTACCAGTTCTGGAGAAAAGGCTGACTAGAACCGTTGTGTGGGCTCTAGTGTCGTCGTCGTTCGTAGACGTCGCTCACCGCTTGGGATTTGCACCAGTAATTTGCACCAACGAGTTTCGTTCACTCATTGACTCTAAGTGAAATCAGTCCACTTAGACCAGATTGGCGGAAGCGGTGAGATTCGAACTCACGAACGGGATTAACCGTCGGCAGTTTTCAAGACTGCTGCCTTCAACCACTCGGCCACGCTTCCTCGGAGGCAGCATTATACCTAATTCAACTTGACTTGACAGTCTCCGTGGGCAGCACCACGCTTTGATGACGCAGAAGCAGGCGCTCAATCGCGTTCAACACCTCGTAGGATTCGCGAAAATCATCGAAGAATTCCTGGTCACTGAGCGGTGGCTGGCCTGCGGCAGCCTGGAAGGCACGCATCAGATCAAAGATCTGCGCAAAGCTACGCTGGCCGTCGATCATGCTCAGGATGCTGGCGCCAAAACGGCCCGGATTGACGGTCACCGAGACGCCGCTATACGCATGATTCAGCACGAATGGCTTGCCCTGATTGGCGCGGAATACCTTGGCCATGATCTCGCCATTCAGCGGCTCGTGGTAATAGAAAGGCACAAAACTGGCATCGCCATATGGCGCGACACGGTCGGCCGAATTGGTGGCGTAGAAGGAATGCGTGATGATATTACCGGTCAGCAGCTCCGCGATCTCGTGCTGGCGGCGCAGCGGCATGGCCTTGATTTCGTCCTGACGCGGCAAGCCTTTCTTGCCTGCGACCAGGTGCGGCAGATAGGCGGCCCGGCCGCGCTGGACATCGGAAAACGACAGATGCAGTTGATGCTGCCCCTCGAACCAGTCGAACACCTCGCCCACCGTGTAGGCCCGGTCCTGGCTGTGCAGGAGCAGGTCATAAACACCGGCGTCGCCAATCTTGTGGTCCTCGTGCAGATCTTCGCTGCGCTTGAACCAGTTGGATGCCGGCAGAACGTCCAGCACGGCCTTGGCGTGCGTGACTTTGGCGCCGTCGTCTTTAATCTCCTCTTGCATCAGGCGCAGCATGGACTGCATCTGGTACACGCCAGTACGGCCGTACGTCGCATAGACCATCACGCCCAGTGCTCCGTCCTCTTTCAATACCGAACGCAGAGCCTGCAGGCCAGCATCCGGATCGGCCAGATGATGCAGCACACCGCTGCAATTGATGTAATCGAACTTGCCCAGGTCCAGAGACGGCAAATTCAACAGCGAGTCGTGAACCCAGCTGATATTGGTCAGCTTACGGATAGACGCCCGCTCCCGGGCAATCTCCATGCTGGCACTGCTGAAATCGAGATGGACGATTTCGGCATTGGTGTCTTTCAGCTGTTCCGCCAGGAAGATGGTCGCATCGCCTGTACCGCCGCCCGCCACCAGAACGCGGAAGCCCTTGCGGAAATCCTGTCTGCCTGCATAACAGTAGTGGTTGATCATGGCCAGATCCTCGAGCCAGGTACGCAGCAGGCGCTGGCTTTCCTCGGACGGCTTGCGCGGCGGGTAAGGCAAAGCTTCGTATTGCGAGCGGACTTCAGCCAGGTGGGTACTGATTACAGGTGTGGAATGCATTAGATGGCCAGAGCAAAATGATTTTTTCGACGCGCATCTTAGCACGCTCAAATGACTTAACCTGGCTTGCCCGTCTCCGCTGGGCAGCCGCGTGGTTTGGCGGCCAGGAACTGGCAGTCGAGGGGACGGAAAAAGTCGCGGGAGGTGCCGTATTCGCGCTTGTAGCGGTCGAAAATCTTCTCCACTGCGCCGGAGCGATACAGCGTTGCCAGCCCCTTTTCAAACAGCTCGCGCTGTTCGGCCGTGCGGAACTGGAACCAGTAATCCACGCCCTTGCCGAGGATGTCGTGATACGCAATCTCGCTGTCGTCGGCGCGGGTGAGCTTGGATTGGCGCAGCATGTAATAGCGGAAGATATCGGGCTGCGACACGATCACGTCCAACTGCCCAAGCAGCAGCAGGGACGATGGACGGTTGACCGTTTCGCGATAGGACGGATTGTCCGACGTCGCTTCCTGGTAGGCGCCGCCCATCGCCAGCGAGGCGCCCTTGAACGCATTCACGCGATAGTGCGACAAGTCTTCAAGTCCGTTCAGCCGCGGAATGCGCACGCGCAGCGTGATCGCCATATTGCGGAAGTGGGCGATCGGCCAGTGCGACAGGATGCCGACCGGCGTGCCGGCCGGTTTCGCCATACCGGCCGCATCCACCCACCCCGTACGCAAAGCTTCTTCGGCGCGGTTATCGGGCAGATAAACGAATTCGGCGCCCGCACCCTGCGTGGCCAGGGCCTCGCGGAATACATCGACCAGCAGGCCGGTGTCGCGGTTGGGCATCACGAAAGGCGCTATATTCGAGGGGACGCCGAATTTGATCCTGATGCCGTCACTGGCGGAAGCCTGGGCGTGGACAAGTCCCGCCGCGGCCAGCAGGCCGGCGCACACCACCAGCAGACGTTTCATGCCGCGCCTGCAGCAGCCTGCGGCATCATGGCCGCGAGCAGCGCCTGCTCGAATTCTTCGGCAGGCAGAGGACGCGAGAACAGATAGCCCTGCACTTCGTCGCAGCCTGAGTCCTTGAGGAAGGCCAGCTGCTCCACCGTCTCCACGCCTTCCGCAATCACCTTGTGGCGCAGCTGCTGCGCGATGCTGATGATGGTGCTGGCAATGGCGCAGTCGTTGGTGTCGGTCGGGATGCCGGTGGTGAAGGAGCGGTCGATCTTCAGCGTGTCGATCGGGAAGCGCTTCAGGTAGGACAGGCTGGAATAGCCGGTGCCGAAATCGTCCAGCGACAGGGTGATGCCGAGCGCCGTCAGCCGGTCCATGATGCCGATCACGCGGTCGATATTGTGCATCAGCGTGCTCTCGGTGATCTCCAGCTCCAGCCACGAGGGCTCCAGGCCATAGCGCTTCAGCGTTTCGGTCACGCGCCCTGGCAGCGCGGACGTGAATTCGCGGGCCGATACATTGACCGCCAGCCGCACCGGCGGCAGTCCCATTTCCTTCCAGCGCTGCGCCTGCGAACAGGCCGCTTCCAGCACCCACTCGCCGACCTGCACCACCAGCCCGGTGGCTTCGGCCAGCGGGATGAATTCGGCCGGCGGCACCAGGCCGCGTTCCGGATGCTTCCAGCGCACCAGCGCTTCGGCGCCGATGATCTGTCCGGTGGAGATCGAATACTTCGGCTGGTAGTGCAGCATCAGCTGTCCGTTGCCCAGCGCCTGGCGCAGGCCGGATTCGATGCGCATGCGCTCCTGCATGCCCTGGTTCATATCCTGGCTGTAGAAGGCGACGTTCTCCGCGTCCGAATCGCCGCCCTGCTTGGCGCGGTACATGGCGATGTCCGCCAGGCGCAGCAGCGTCTCGGCATCCTGTCCGTCCTGCGGGTACACGGAAATGCCGATCGACGCGCCCACGCGCAGGTCGTGCCCATCGATGATGAAGGGCGCGTTCAGCGACTGCAGCAGCTTCTGCGCGACCATGCTGGCTTCATAGTGCTGGCTGATGTCGAACAGGCCGACCGCGAACTCGTCGCCGCCCAGACGCGCGACGATATCCTGGTCGCGCAGCGCGACGCGGAAGCGCTGCGCCACTTCGCACAGCAGGGCGTCGCCCACTTCGCGGCCCAGCGTGTCGTTGATCATCTTGAAGCGGTTCAGGTCGATGAACATCACGCAGCCGGTCTGCTTGCTGCGCTGGGCCACGGTCAGGGCCTGGTCCACCAGCTTGGTCAGCAGCGAGCGATTCGGCAGATTGGTCAGCGCGTCGTAGTAGGCCAGGTGGTGGATGCGTTCCTCGGCCTGCTTGCGCTCGGTGATGTCGGTGATGTAGGCGATCAGGCCGATCGAGCGGTCGTTCACGTCGCACAGCGGCGACAGCGACAGGCTGGCCCAGAACACCTCGCCCGACTTCTTCTTGCGCCGCACTTCCATCAGGCGTCCGCCGCCTTCCAGGAAGCAGTCGTGGAAGCCGGATTCCTCGTCCACGTACAGGAACAGGATGTTGCGCCCTACCGCCTCCACCGCGCTGTAGCCGAACAGGCGCTCGGCGCCCTTGTTCCAGCTGGTGATGAAGCCGTTCATGTCCATCGTCAGCACCGATTCGTGGATCTGGTCCAGGATCTGCGACTGGTGCTGCAGCTTGGCTTCCACCTGCACGTAAGCGTGGGTGGTGCGCTGGGCAATCGAGTGCACCTGCAGCACGCTGCCCGCCAGATTGGCCAGGCTGGCCAAGTGCTGGCGCGCCGTGTCGTCGTAGCAGCGGCCGGACACTTCGAAGCGTCCGAAGCACTGGTCGTCGAACAGCACTTCCTGCGTCAGCACTTCGCCCAGCAGGGCGTCGGCCGGCACGGCGCCTTTCGGCACCCAGCGTCCGTTCGGGCTTTGCGTTACTTCGCGTGCGATGCGGCCCAATGCCTCCGCCAGCGCGTTGCCGCGCAGGCGCAGCACCGCGTCGCACAAGGCGGCGCTGCTGCCCATGAAATCGGAGACGGGATGGACCGACATGTTCAGACGTTCCTGCTGACTTGCAGCGCCCACTGGTAAGCCTGCATCAGGCTGAACCAGTATGTTTCGTTATCGATGCCGACCGCGTCCAGCGCGGCTGCATCGGGTGCGTGCTGCTCCACCAGGCGCAGCATGGCGCCCAGCGGGCCGGCACGTTCCACCAGCGCGCGCACCACGTCCAGGTCCAGCGCCAGTGCGCCGACCACTTCGGTCATCGGCATCGCCAGCAGCACATCCAGCAGCGAGAATACGCCGACCAGGAACGCCATATCCTGCGCATCGCGGTCTTCGCCCTGCAGCCTGGCCAGGCTTTCCATTTGCGCGGCGCGCAGGGCGGCCAGGGGCAGCAGCGGATTCGCCGGACCATCCACCTGGCGGCGCGCGTACAGAAGCAGCTGCAGCCAGCGCTGCAGCTGGCGGCGGCCCAGCACATTGATGGCCTGGCCGAAGTTGTGGATCGGATTGCTGTTCGGCGCGAAGGCGGCCGAATTCACCAGCTTGAGCAAATGGTAGGACAGCGCCGGGTCCTGCTTCAGCAGGGTTTCCAGCTCGCGCGAATCGGCGTCGCGCGCCAGCAGCCCAAGCAGCGCCAGCAAGCGTTTGCGCGAGGTGCCGTCATCGTTGGCTGCGTCCGGCGCCGGCGCCAGCGCATGGTCGCCGCTGAACCAGGTGAAGCCGGCCTTCCGGCATTCCTCCACGCGCGCCGCGCTGGCGGCATTGCGCGCCAGGTGCGGGCCCGGGAAGGTCAGCATCGACAGCGCCGACGGCAGCGTCCCGCTGCAATCGACATTCAGCCCGCGCACGCCGGCCTGGCAGGCCTGGATGCCCGCCTCGCCTTCCACCAGCAGGCGCAGGCCGGCATCGGCCAGCTCGGTGCAGCGCTGCAGCGCGGCCTTGTCCGCACACGCGCCGGCCGGAATCGACAGCAGCACGCGGCCGGTGGCAATGCCGTCGAAATGCGAGGGTTGTACCTGCAGCGGATCGGCAAGGGGAATAATGCAGTCGAGGGAGGACAGGACTTCCGCATCGGGGTCGGCCAGCAAAGGCAGCAGCGCGGCGGGCGCAGCGCCTTGTTGCGGTTGAAGCGCCAGGGCCACCCACTGGTTCTGGGCGTTGGAGACCGGCTTCAATCCCACCAGCGGAAACGGGCTAGGTTCAGACGCGAACATCGGTATCTCGGTGTTGTCTTGCAAGCAATGGTAGTTCAAATAATAACGGCAGGCAACCATTGGCGCGGTACACACACACCGGAAGCTTTTAATACAAATCCAAGAATACTTTCCTGTATTTCAGGACTTGTGGAATATAACAGAAATTGCCGAAAATACAGGTACCACAGGTAGAGTGTGCGTTCGAAACCACGGCGGTTGTTTCCGCCGCGATACACTTCCGGTCATTTAAACGTCAATTATTTCCGGATTGAAACTGTGCGTGCTGAACTGCAAATTTGATGAGCTCCGCCTGGCCTTCGATGCCAAGCTTGCGCTTGATGTTGAGACGGTGGGTTTCCACCGTGCGGACGCTGAGGTCCAGTTCGCGGGCGATGTGCTTGTTCGATTCGCCGTTGGCGATGTGGCGCAGGATTTCGTGCTCGCGCTGGGTGAGCTGGGTGTCCTGGGTTTGCGGCTTGGCCAGCTGGCCGGCCAGCGCCGCGCTGTAATAGATCCCGCCCGACATCACGGTTTCGATGGCCACCACGATGTCCTTGCCCGGCGCATCCTTCAGCACATAGCCGCGCGCCCCGGCCTGGATGGCCTGGGTCACGTATTCCAGCTTGTCGTGCATGGACAGGATCAGCACCGCGATGCGCGGATACTGTTTGTGGAACAGGGCCGTGGCTTCGATGCCGTTGGTGCCGCGCATATTAATATCCATCAGCACCAGGTCGGGCGCGCTGCGGCCCGCCTCGTCCAGCGCCTCGGCCGCGCTGCCGGCCTCCCCCACCACCTCGAACTGCTCCATCGCTTCCAGCCGCGCACGCAGCCCGTCGCGAACGAGGGGGTGGTCATCGACCAGCAGGATCCTGATTGCCATTCATTTAACTCCGTTTCTCTACGCGGGCTTCGACCACCGTGCCTGCCGCCGACGAGGAAATCGCGAACACGCCGCCGATCGCCTCCATACGCTCCATCATATTGCGCAATCCGATTCCGCGCTTGGGGTGGACCTGGATACGCTCCGCATCGAAGCCCGCGCCGTTGTCGCTGATGCGCAGCACCACGCCCTGCTCGTCGCCGCGCAGGTCGATCACGATGTGCGTGGCGCCGGCGTGGCGCTCGATATTCGTCAGCGCTTCCTGGGCGATGCGGAACAGCACCGTATTGGCCACGTCCGGCAGGCGGTCGGTCTGGCCTTCGGCATGGAAGGTGACCGGGGTGCCGCTGTGCAGCTTGAATTCGCCGGCCAGGTGGTCCAGCGCTGCGGCCAGGCCCAGGTCGTCCAGGATCGCCGGACGCAGATTGTGCGAGATGCGGCGCACCTCGCCCAGCACATTGTTCAATTGTTCGACCGTGTGCTCGAAGGCCGCCTGCGCCTTGTCGCGCTGGGCCGGATTGGCGAGGCGGATGATGGCCGCCTCGATCTGCAGCTTGATCGACACCAGCCACTGGCTGATCCCGTCGTGCAGGTCGCGCGACAGGCGCGCCCTCTCCTCTTCCTGCGATTCGACCACGCGCTGCGCCAGCACCTTCAGCTTGGCGTCCGCCACACGCGACTCGGTGATGTTCAGCGCCATGCCGGAGCCGCCCACCACCAGCGATCCCATGATGGCAATCAGCGCAATCCACAGCATCACGCGCTGGATATTGCCGCGCTGCTGGGCATCCACGGTGGCCAGCGCCTTGTCCACGTCGTCGAGATAGATACCGGTGCCCATCATCCAGCCCCATTCCGGGATCGGAATCACATAGCCCAGCTTGGGCGCCGACCTGTGGGTGGAGGGCTTGACCCAGTTATAGCGCTGGAAGCCGCCGCCGTCGCGCGCCCGCTCCAGCAGGCGCTGGATGGTCGGCGCGCCCTCCTCGTCGCGCATCTCGAACAGGTTCTGGCCGACCAGTTCCGGCTGGCGCGGGTGCATCAGCGAATTGCCCTGCATGTCATAGACGAAGAAATAGCCGTCGTCGCCGAAGCTCAGGCTGGCCAGGATGCGCTTGGCCTCTTCCAGCGTGGCGGCATCCTTGCGGCCGGATTTGACCAGGTGCGAAATCGAGTGCGAGGCCAGCGTCACGTAGTGCTTCAGCTCCGCCTCCTTGCTGGCCAGGTAGGCCTGCTCGATGGTGGCGCGCTGCTGCGTGGCCAGCGTGTTGGCCTGGTGCTGCACCGCCAGCGCGATCGCGCACAGCGCCACGATCAGGGGGGCGATGGCGAGGAAGATGAATTTGTGGCGCAGCTTCATGCCGCGATTGTACGACTCCTGCCCAGGACAGGCACCTAAGTAGTAGTACGGATCGGATCTGCGTAGTGCTGCGCTTGTGGCAGATATTCGCATCCTGAATACTGTCCATAAGCTGCACGCAGAGCAGCAATTCAATTCCCCTGGAGGATTCAATGAACCCCGTTATGAAGAAATTGGGCTGGGCAGCGCTATCGCTGGCCGGCGCCACCGCACTGGGCGTCGTCGCACTGCAACGCGGCGAACCTATCAGCGCCATCTGGATCGTCATCGCAGCCGTCTGCGTTTATCTGATCGCTTACCGCTTCTATTCCAAGTTCATCGCCGAGAAGGTGATGGGCCTGGACGCCAAGCGCATGACCCCGGCCTACAAGTTCAACGACGGCCTTGATCACGTCCCGACCAACAAGAACGTCCTGTTCGGCCACCACTTCGCCGCGATCGCGGGTGCGGGCCCGCTGGTCGGCCCGGTGCTGGCGGCGCAGATGGGCTACCTGCCCGGCATGCTGTGGATCCTGGCGGGCGTGGTGTTTGCGGGCGCGGTGCAGGATTTCATCGTCCTGTTCATCTCCATGCGCCGCGACGGCCGCTCCCTGGGTGACCTGATCAAATCCGAGCTGGGTCCGATCCCGGGCAATATCGCCCTGCTGGGCACCTTCATGATCATGGTGATCATCCTGGCGGTGCTGGCCCTGATCGTGGTGAAAGCGCTGACCGGTTCCCCGTGGGGTTCCTTCACCGTGATGGCGACCATCCCGATCGCCCTGTTCATGGGCGTGTATACCCGCTACTTCCGCGTTGGCCGCCTCGGCGAAGTGTCGCTGATCGGCTTCGTGCTGCTGATGGCCGCCATCTTCGGCGGCCAGTACGTGCAGGAGAATCCGGCCCTGGCGCCGCTGTTCACCTTTACCGGCACCGAACTGACCTGGATGCTGATCGGCTACGGCTTCATCGCTTCCGTGCTGCCGGTGTGGCTGCTGCTGGCGCCACGCGATTACCTGTCCACCTTCCTGAAGATCGGCACCATCGTCGGCCTGGCGCTGGGCATCATCTTCGTTGCGCCTTACCTGCAGATGCCGGCCATGACCAAGTTCATCGACGGCACCGGCCCCGTCTGGGCGGGCAACCTGTTCCCCTTCCTGTTCATCACCATCGCCTGCGGCGCCGTGTCCGGCTTCCACGCGCTGATCTCTTCCGGCACCACGCCCAAGCTGATCGAGAACGAAACCCACGCCCGCTTCATCGGCTACGGCGCGATGCTGATGGAATCCTTTGTCGCCATCATGGCGCTGGTGGCCGCATCGACCATCGAGCCAGGCGTGTACTTCGCGATGAACAGCCCGGCCGCGCTGATCGGCACCACCGCCGAATCGGCGGCGCAGGCCATCTCGCAATGGGGCTTCTACGTTACCCCTGAAATGCTGACCCAGACCGCCAAGGATGTTGGCGAGCACACCATCATCTCCCGCGCCGGCGGCGCACCGACGCTGGCCGTGGGCATGGCGCACATCCTGTCCAACGCGATTGGCGGCAAGGCGATGATGGCCTTCTGGTACCACTTCGCCATCCTGTTCGAAGCGCTGTTCATCCTGACCGCAGTGGACGCGGGTACCCGTGCCGGCCGCTACATGCTGCAGGATCTGCTGGGCGCCTTCGCTCCGTCGCTGAAGCGTTCGGACAACACCATCGCCGGCCTGATCGCCACCGCACTGTGCGTGGCGGCATGGGGCTACTTCCTGTACCAGGGCGTGGTCGATCCGCTGGGCGGCATCAACACCCTGTGGCCGCTGTTCGGCATCGCCAACCAGATGCTGGCCGGTATCGCACTGGTGCTGGGTACCTGCGTTCTGTTCAAGATGAAGCGCGCCAGGTACGCCTGGGTCACCGTGCTGCCGACCATCTGGCTGCTGCTGTGCACCCTGACCGCCGGCTGGCAGAAGATCTTCGACGCCAATCCGAAGGTCGGCTTCCTGGCGCACGCCGACAAATACTCGGCTGCCCTGGCCGAAGGCAAGGTACTGGCGCCGGCCAAGTCGATCGAGCAGATGCAGCAGGTGATCTTCAATGACTACCTGGATGCGTCACTGGCAGGCTTCTTCATGATCGTGGTGCTGTCCGTGCTGGTATTCGGCGTGCGCACTGCCATGAAGGCTTACGCCAATTCCAAGCCTTCGCATAACGAAAGCCCGGTGCAGCTGATGCCGGCCGTGCAGTAATGTTCGGCGAGATCGTCAAGGCCGGCAAGTATCTCGGGCAAAGCGTCCGCCTCATGGTGGGCCTGCCCGAGTACGACACCTACGTCGCGCATTGCGAGACCACCCATCCGGGTGAGCCGTTCATGAGCTACGAGGAATTCTTCCGCGAACGCCAGGAAGCCCGCTACGGCGGGGCCGGCAAACGCGGAGGATGCTGCTGACCCGGGCGGCACTACACTTGCAAGCCTTGCAAATTATGGGGCTTGCAATGCGGGTTACGCTTTTTTGCCCTGCTGCTTGCTGCCGCTGGTGCGGCGCAGGCAGTAGTGGTTCTGACTTCCACTAATTCCCCCGGCTCTCACAGCTACAAATCCTCCATCGATTCCGCCACCGGCAACAGAACCGCGGCGCGGAAGCCGCGCGTGAACTGGCGCGCAGCGTGCTGGCCAAACGCGATGCGCAGGCAGCGGGCGGCAAATTCCCTGTGGTGGATTTATGCGGCCAGCTTCAGCGCGCCCGTGGCCGAAAGTACGGACATGTGCGAATACCTGGCCAGCCAGGGCTATATCGTCATCGCCAGCCCGTCCATCGACATCCGTACCGAAAGCATGACCACCGATCTGGACGGCCTGAAAGCTCGCCATGGCTGGCTTCAGCTTGGGTGGCATGGCGAACGTGATGGCGGCAAGCGGGCGGCGCAATACGTCACGCCGGCCCGCCCGATTGCGCCGCTGCTGTATGTGGGACACCGTCCCTACACAATCGAAGAGATGAACCAGCGCGAGATCGACCCGGCCTTCAGCCTGCCCACAGCTGGACCATCCGCTACGTGAAGAATTTCCTGGACGCTTACCTGAAGCAGGACAAGGCGCCCGCGCATTTGCTGACCACCGATATCCGCCATCGCTCCGCTACCGCCAACCCGGGCAAGGCAGTAGAAATCTTCCGCATGGCCACCAGGCTGTATCCAAACCACTGGAATCTGTACGACAGCCTGGCCGAACCCGAAGAACAACAACGCGCGTGAACGGCTGAAGGTACTGCCCCAAAGTTAGAGGCAGATCAAAGCGCCGGAAACTTGAGCATTTATATTTTGCCTGATGGAATCTTCCACGGCGGTGGAAAATGCTCAATTTCGAACGCTCCAGCCTTAGCCGCAAGCTCACCATCGTTTCGGTGCTGACCACCGGCAGCGCACTGCTGCTGGTGTTCCTTGCCTTCGCCATCACCTCGGTGCTCACGCACACCGGCGAAGAGCGCAAGCAGCTCGTGTCGCTGGCCGATGTGATCGGCGCCAACAGCATCGCTCCCCTGCTCTACGCCGACCGCGCCACCGCAGCCCAGGCGCTGGCCGCTCTGGAGGTGATGGATGATGTGCGACAGGCGGTCCTGTATGACCGCAATGGCCAGCCTTTCGCGGTGCTGCCGCGCTCCGTATCCGCGTGGCCGGACGCGCCGTCCGTCGCCGCCAGCGCTGCGGCCTCCGCCGCCCCGACCGGCCCGGCTCCCGTCATTGAACCGCTGACGGCCATGCACCTGTCGCGGATTGCCGAAGGCTTCAGCGAAGAGCGCAGCGGCCCGCCGTGGGCGCCCCGGCTGCGCATCTACCGCCCGGTGCGCGTCCCGCCGCACGTCATCGGCATCGTCATGATCGAAACCGGCCAAAACCACATGTGGCTCGGCATCCTGAAAAGCCTCGCCACCGCCGCCGTGGCCACGGCCATCTCGTTCCTGCTTGCCCTCATCCTGTCTGCCCGCTTCCGCAACGGCATCGTGCAGCCCATCGCGCAGCTGATCGCGGCAGCGGAAAGGGTGAGCAACAGCCAGACCTACGCCCAGATCCGGCATGAGCGCCACGACGAACTGGGTACGCTGATCGACAGCTTCAATGCCATGCTGTCCCAGATCGAAAGCCGCGACGGCAAGCTGGTACAGTACCGCGATCAACTGGAGCGCCAGGTTGCCGTCCGCACCGCGCAGCTGGAGAAGGCCAAGGACGCGGCGGAATCGGCCAGCCAGGCCAAGAGCGCCTTCCTTGCCACCATGAGCCACGAAATCCGCACCCCGATGAACGGCGTTCTGGGCATGACCGAACTGCTGCTCGGCACGCAACTGGACGAACGGCAGCGCCACTACACGGGCATGGTCAAGCGCTCCGGCGAGCACCTGCTGGTCATCATCAACGACATTCTGGATTTCTCCAAAGTCGAAGCAGGCAAGATGACCGTCGAATACATCAACTTCAACCTGCGCGAGCTGCTGGACGATATCGACTGCGTGTTCTCGCCCCAGGCACAGGCCAAGGGTATCGAGCTTGCATTCGACATCGCCCACGATATCCCGCTTGCCATCTGCGGCGATCCGAACCGCCTGCGCCAGGTGATCGTGAACCTGCTCGGCAACGCCATCAAGTTTACCGAGGCGGGATGCATCACGGTCCGGGCGCGGGTGACGGCCGAAGATGCGCAGTCGGCCCGCCTGCGCTTCGAGGTGCACGACACGGGCGTAGGCGTGGCGCGTGAGGCGCGGGCGCGCATCTTCGATTCCTTCTCGCAGGGCGACGGTTCGACCACGCGCAAGCATGGCGGCACCGGACTGGGGCTGGCGATTTCGAAGCAGCTGGTGGAGCTGATGGGCGGCAGCATCGGCGTGGAAAATGCGCTGGCGCGCGGCGCAGTGTTCTGGTTCACCGTGCAGTTCGACAAGCGGCGCGTCGAGGAGGAACAAGCGCCGGACCTGCGCGTGCTGATCGTCACTGCTGACGGTGAACGCTGCACGGCGCTGGCAGCGCTGCTGGCGTGCTGGCAGGTGCACGCCGACCGCGCAGCGACGCCGGATGCCGCCCTGCGCTTGCTGCACGATGCGCAGCCGCCTTACGATGCAGCGCTGCTGGACATGGACCAATCGTCCGGCAGCGGCCTGACCCTGGCAGCCGATATCAAAAGCGATCCCCTGGTCGCCGGCGTGCGCCTGCTGCTGCTCAGCACACAGCGCAATGCAGCCGATGCGGTGCAGCGGCGCGAGGCGGGCGTGTCGTTTCAGCTGGTTGCGCCGCTGCGCGAGTCCGATCTGTTCGATTGCATCGTGACGCCGGTGCGGGCGAGCGAAGGTGTGCGCAGTGCTTCCCTGTCATCCCTGCGCACGGCGCGGCTGCGGCGGCGGCCGAAGGTCTTGCTGGCTGAGGACAATCTGGTCAATGTGGAAGTGGCGTCGGCCATGGTCGAGGGGCTCGGGCTGGATGTTGTTTGCGCCTGCAATGGCGAGGAGGCTTTGTCGGCCGTGCGCGAGAGCGAGGTTGATCTGGTGCTGATGGATTGCATGATGCCGGAGATGGACGGCTTCGAGGCCACGGCGGAGATCCGCCGGCATGAGCAGCTGCAGGGACATGCACGGCAGTTGCCGATCGTTGCCATCACGGCCAATGCGCTGCAGGGCGACCGCGAGCGCTGCCTGGCCGCGGGCATGGACGACTACCTCAGCAAGCCCTTTAACCAGCAAGCTCTCGCCACCACGCTCGCCCGCTGGGTTGCCCTGCCCCGCCCCGCGCCCGTCTTCGAACCCCGCCACCAGCAGCCCGCCCCAATGCCGCCGCCAAAGCGCCTGAACGGGCAGGCCCTGAACGCCATCCGCGCCCTCAGCGACACCAACGGCGAGCAACTGCTACAGCGCGTCATCCAGGCCTTCATCGACGACACGCCAACCCAGCTGCGCGTCATCCGGCAAGCCATCCAGACCGCAGATGCAGCAAGCCTGCGCCGCGCCGCCCACACCCTGAAATCCAGCAGCGCCAACGTCGGCGCCGACGCGCTGGCGAAGCTGTGCAAGGAACTCGAACACCTCGGCCGCGAAGAAACCACCGAAGGCGCCGCGCCCCTGCTGCACGAAGCCGGGCAGGAATTCCAGTCCGTTCACCACTCGCTCAGCGCAATCCTCGTCCACGGAGATCAACCATGACTGCGCTCCAATCCCCCAAACGCGGCACCGTCCTGGTCGCGGATGACGACCCCGTGATGCGCATGCTGATGCTGGAAATGCTCAAGCAGGTCGGCCTGGACGCCATCGAGGCCGCCGACGGCCCCGCCGCCGTCGAAAGCTTCCGCCGCAACGCGCCCGACCTGGTGCTGCTCGACGTCGATATGCCGCAGCTGGACGGCTTTGCCGTCTGCCGCGCCATCCGCCAGGCCGAAACGAAAACCACCGTCCCCATCATCATGGTCACCGGCGGCGACGATATCGAAGCCGTCACCCAGGCCTACGAAGACGGCGCCACCGATTTCGTCTCCAAGCCGATCAACTGGCCCATCCTCGGCCACCGCGTGCTGTACGTGCTGCGCGCCAGCGACGCCATCGTCCGCCTGCGCATTGCCGATGCCCAGAACCGCGCCGTCCTCGCCGCAATCCCGGACACCTTCTTCCGCCTCAGCGCCGACGGCTACTATCTCGACTACGAACAGGGCCACAATCCCGGCGCCGCCTTCAGCGAGGAAGACTGCGTGGGACGCCACGTGCGCGACGTACTCCCGCATCCCATCGCCGAGCGCCTGCTGCAGCAATTGAACAGCGTGCTATGCACGCATTCGATCCGCTCCGTCGATTACGAACTATCGCGCCGCGGCGACGTGCACCACTTCGAAGCGCGCCTGGTCGGCACCGGCGCCGGCGAAGTGCTCGGTCTGGTGCGCGACATCAGCGAGCGCAAACGCACCGAGGAACAGATCCGCCGCCTGGCCTACTGCGACAGCCTGACAGGCATCCCCAACCGCCAGGCCTTCCTGGAAACCCTGGAATGCGAACTGGAACGCTCGGCACGCGAACAGCGCAAGTTCGCCATCCTGTTCATGGACCTGGATTCCTTCAAACGCATCAACGACACGCTCGGCCACAACGTCGGCGACCAGCTGCTGCGCATCGTCTCCGAGCGCTTGCACGAAACCATCCGCCCCGGCGACCACGTGGCGCAGCTGCAATCCAGCCTGGCCCGGCTGGGCGGCGACGAATTCACCATCCTGATTCCGGACCTGGACCGCGCCGAAGACGCACTGAACGTCGCGCACCGCGTAAAGGACGCCATGCGCCGCCCCTTCATGCTGGAAGGGCACGAGATCTTCGTTACCGCCAGCATCGGCATCTCGCTCTACCCCGAGGACGGCGAGGACTGCACCTCGCTGCTGAAATACGCCGACACGGCCATGTACCACGCCAAGACCTGCGGCAAGAACAATGCAAAGCTGTACAGCTCATCGCTGACCATGCAGATCATGAGCCACGTGAAGCTGGAAGTGGGCCTGCGCAAGGCGCTGCAGAACGACGAGCTGTATCTGCTGTATCAGCCGCAGGTGGATGTGCCGTCGGCGCAGATCGTGGGCGTGGAAGCGCTGGTGCGCTGGCGCCATCCGGAGCATGGCCTGATTCCGCCCAATGAATTCATTCCGCTGGCCGAGGAAACGGGCCTGATCGTGCCCATCGGCGAATGGGTGCTGCGTACCGCCTGTTCGCAGGCACGGCGCTGGCAGCAGCAGTGTCCGCGCGCGGTGCGCATGGCAGTGAACCTGTCGGCGCGCCAGTTCAAGGACGAGAACCTGGCGCAGATCGTTCTGGCGGTGCTGCACGACACCGGCCTCGATCCGCGCCTGCTGGAACTGGAGCTGACCGAAGGCACGCTGATGGACGACGCGCTGGCCACACTCGCCACGCTGGAACAGTTGCGCGGCATCGGCGTATTCCTGTCGATCGACGATTTCGGCACCGGGTATTCGTCGATGAACTACCTGAAGCGTTTCGACGTGCGCGCCCTGAAGATCGACAAGACCTTCATCAGCGGCCTGCCGCAGGATTCCGAGAACGCCGCCATCACGCGCGCCATCATCGCAATGGCGCATGGCCTGAAGATGATCGTGGTGGCGGAAGGCGTGGAAACCAATGAGCAGCTGTCGCTGCTGCGCCAGTTCGGCTGCGACATGGCGCAGGGCTACTTCCTCGGCCGTCCTTCGCCGCAGGATTCGATCACGGAAATGCTGGGGCGGACCGCCTCAGGTACTGCGCCGGTCTAGCATGGCGCGGGCGATGGTGCCCGCGTCCACGTATTCCAGTTCACCGCCGACCGGCACGCCGCGCGCCAGGCGGCTGACCTGCAGGCCGCGCGCCTTCAGCATCTCGCTGATGTAGTGCGCGGTGGCCTCGCCTTCGTTGGTGAAGTTCGTCGCCAGCACCACTTCGGACACCACGCCGTCCGCCGCGCGGGACAACAGCTTTTCGAGGTGGATGTCCTTCGGGCCGATGCCGTCCAGCGGCGACAGGCGGCCCATGAGAACGAAGTACAGGCCCTTGTAGGTCAGCGTGGATTCGATCATGGCCTGGTCGGCCGGCGTCTCGACCACGCACAGCAGGCGCTTGTCGCGGTCCTGGTCGGCGCAGGTGACGCAGATCTCGTCCTCGGTGAAGGTATTGCACAGCGCGCAGTGATGCACCTGCTCCACCGCCTGGTACAGGGCGCGCGACAGCATGGCCGCCCCTTCGCGGTCATGCTGCAGCAAATGGAAGGCCATACGCTGCGCCGATTTCGGCCCGACACCGGGCAGGCGGCGCAGGGCCTCCGTCAGGAATTCAAGGGACTTCGCCATGGAGTCAGGCTTGCTTGAAGGTGCTCAGGATATCGGCCGTCATCGTCGGCACGAATTCGGTGATGGTGTAGCTGGCGGCGCCGGCTTCGTTGTAGGGATCGAGTTCGATCACGGCTTCGATGTCGGCGCGGCTGTCGGCCATGGCCAGGATGATGCCGCCGGTGCGCGGCACCATGCGGCCGGACATCAGGAACATGCCATTATCGTACTGCTCACGCAAATACTCGCGGTGCGCGGCGAGAAGATGGTCGATCTCCTCGGCGGGCTTGAGATACGTGAGCGTGATGATGAACATGATCGCTTATGGATAAATTGGGATGCTGGGTAAATTTAGAAAGGCATCTTGAAGCCGGCCGGCAGGTTCATGCCCGAGGTCAGGCCGCTCATCTTTTCGGCGGCGGTGGCTTCAGCCTTGCGCACGGCGTCATTGAAGGCAGCGGCAACCAGGTCTTCCAGCATGTCCTTGTCGTCAGCCAGCAGCGACGGGTCGATGGAGACGCGCTTCACGTCGTTCTTGCAGGTCATCACAACCTTCACCAGGCCGGCGCCGGACTGGCCTTCGACTTCGATATTGGCCAGCGAGTCCTGGGCCTTCTTCATGTTTTCCTGCATCGCCTGCGCTTGTTTCATCAGGCCTGCCAGTTGATTTTTCATCATGATGTATTTCTCCGTATTTCAGATAAGTATAACGTTTAATGCGCGGGCGTCATCGGGGCTACGATCGAGCCGGGAACGATGAAGGCGCCGAAGTCGCGCGACATGGATTGCACGAACGGGTCGTTGGCAACGGTGTCTTCCGCCGCGCGCTGGCAAGCATCGCGGTGGACTTGCTGTTCGGCGCTGGTGGTGTAATAAGCTTTGCCCAGTTCCACGTCCACCCGCACTGGATGGTTGAAGCGTTCCTGCAGGGCGACGGTGAGCTTTTCCACGTTGCCTGGCGTGCTCCATGTGTCGATCGGGCAGCGCACGCGGAAAACGGCCATATTGCCGTCGAAGGTGCAGCTCACCAGTTCGGCCTGGGTTGCCAGCTGCTGCGCCACGCCGCGCAGCGGCAGGTGGGCGGCCAGCAGCGGCCAGTTGCCGTCCCAGTTCAGTTGCGGAACGGGCGTGATGACGTATTCGTATGGCGCTTTGGCTGCGGCGGCTGCGCGCGGCTGTGCGGCTGCGGCGGGCGCGCCATGTGCATGCTGCCCGCCATGCGTGGCATGGGCACCGTGCGCCGGGTGGCCTGCGGACGCTGGCTGCGGCGCGGAGCGGCCGGCATAGCCTGCATCGTCCATGCCGCCAACGTGCGAGGCGCCGGCCGGCATTGCGCTGTCGTCGGAAAATTCGGTTACCCAGGGCGGCAGGTCGTCGTCCTGCTGCTGCGCGGCGCGCGCTTGCGGGGCGGCTGGTGCTGCCGCTTGCGGGGCTGCTGGACGCGGCTGTACCTGCGCCTGCGGCGGCGCTTCGATCACGGCGGCGTCGCCCATGGCTGGCGCGGCGTCTTCCCAAGGCGCTGGGCTGCGTGCGGTGGTCTGCGGTGCATTATGCTGCCCCTGCGGCGCGGACGCGGCCTGGGCTGCTTGTGCTGCCGGGCCGGCAGCACGCGCGGATGCGGACGGCGCAGCTTGCGCCGATACGGAGCCAGCGTATGTGGATACTGGCGCAGCATGCGCTTGTGCTTGTGCCGATGACGCTGCCGACGCCTCTGCATTGCCGGCGCTACCTGCACCGCTTACACCACCAGCAGCACCGGCATCCGGCGCTTGCGCTGGCCGCGTTACCGGACGGCCGGTCTTGGCGGCGGCAGCCGCACGCGCGGCTTCCAGCGCGGCATTGATCGCCGCACGCGCAGGGCTCAGCGGCTTGCCATCGCCCGCAGGCGCTGACGCAGCCGGTGCCGCAACTGACGCAGCAGGTGACACGGCCGCCGGTGCAGCAGCATGTCCCGCCATGGCAGCAGCATGCGCTGCGTGCGACGCAGCAGTCGCCGTGGGCACCGCTGCCGGCGCCGTAGCCGATACCGCTGATGCCGCGGGCGCGGTCGGCATCGGTGCAGGCGCCGGCGCAGCCGCGCGTACAGCCGGCGGCACAGCCACGCTGGCGCGATCAGCAACCGCCGCCGAAGCAGCCATCGATGCCGCCGCCGCGGCAGCCGCGCGCGCCGGATTCGGACCGGCCGGACGGCCCGCTGCTACCGGAGCGCTGGCCGGAAGGCCGTCTGCCCCGCCGATGCCGGGCCGAAAGGCAAGCATGCGCAGCAAGGTCATGGAGAAGCCGGCATATTCATCCGGCGCCAGTCCCAGTTCATTCCGTCCGTGCACAGCAATCTGGTAATACAGCTGCACTTCCTCGGCATCGAACAGCGACGCCAGGCGAACGATATCGTTATATTCAGGCAGATCCGCCGGCACGGCCGAAGGCACCGTCTGCGCCAGTGCGATACGGTGCAGCAGCGTGCCCAGGTCCTGCAAGGCGCCGTTGTACGACAGCGACCGCGTCGCCATCTCGTCGGACACCGCCATCAGATCCGCCCCATCGCGATTCGCCAGCGCATCCAGCAGACGCACCAGGTACGACTGGTCCAGCGAACCGAGCATGCCCTGCACCGCATCCAGCGTCACCGCGCCGGCGGCATAAGCAATCGCCTGGTCGGTCAGCGACAAGGCATCGCGCATCGAACCATGCGCTCCCTGCGCCAGCAGGCGCAAGGCCGGCTGTTCGAACTGCACGCCCTCCTGCCCCAGGATATTTTCCAGGTGGCCGACGATATGCCCCGGCGGCATCTGCTTCAGATTGAACTGCAGGCAGCGCGACAGCACGGTCACGGGAATCTTTTGCGGATCGGTCGTCGCCAGGATGAACTTCACATGCTCCGGCGGTTCTTCCAGCGTCTTCAGCATCGCGTTGAAGGCGTGGTTGGTCAGCATGTGCACCTCGTCGATCATATAGACCTTGTAGCGTGCATTCGACGGTGCGTACACCGCCTGCTCCAGCAACTGCGCCATTTCATCGACGCCGCGGTTGGACGCCGCGTCCATCTCGATGTAGTCCACGAAGCGGCCGCCGTCGATGGCGGTACAGGCTTCGCACACGCCGCAAGGCGTCGCTGTAATGCCGCCCGTTCCATCCGGACCGACGCAGTTCAGGGACTTGGCCAGAATACGCGACAGCGTGGTCTTGCCGACACCGCGCGTACCCGTAAACAGATAAGCGTGATGCAGTCGCCCGGTGTGCAGCGCATGCGTAAGCGCGCGCACGACGTGCTCCTGGCCGACGAGCGTTTCAAAGTTCCGGGGACGGTATTTGCGAGCGAGGACTTGATAGGACATGAGCGGGATTTTACCGTAGTTGGGCAGCGCTGCGGACAACATTAGGCAAATGCCGGCACATGAGCTAGTATTTAATTTTTTGACAATGAAAAGACAACTCCTTGCCGCCCTGCTGGCCGCGGCCTCGCTGAGCGGCATCGCCCACGCCGAAGAACGCGAATGGGCATCCTATAAAAAACTGGTCGATGCCATGCGTCTCGACAAATACTATGCCCTGCCCGCCGCCGAGCGCGACAAGCTCGATTACTACGTGGCGCTCACGCCAGGCAACAAGGCGCTGAAGGCCACCGACTTCAACCTGACCGTGGTGCACTCCGGCGGCCGCACGCCGCTGCCGGTTGGTCCGGACGGCCGCCTGCGCATGCCGCTGAACCAGAAGTGGCTGGCCGAAGATGCAAAGATCGTCACTACCCAGCCGGCTGGCGAGAAAGTGAGCCTGGGCCAGGGCATGAACGCCATCGTGCCCGACGGCCAGCAATGGCAGTACAACACGCTGATGGACAGCGTGCCGCAGTCGAACAACGTGATCGGCAAGCTGGCCGGCATGATGCGCGTGTTCTTCCCGACGCTGAAAGGCGTCACGCTGAAGTTCGATCAGCCGGCGCAGCTGACCATCCAGTCGAAGTCGGGCGCGAAACAGCTGGCCACCGACGGCAAGAAAGAGATCCACCTGAAACTGGACAGCGCGCTGCAAAAGGAAAATCCGCTGCTGGTGCTGAGCGCCCACCCGCGCGAGGCCGAGCTGGACGAGTGAGAACGATATGAAGGTGGATAAGCTGGAAATAAAAAAGCTGCCATATGGGCAGCTTTTTTATTGAATAAGGAGGCGAGCCTGATCTGCGGCACTTGCGGTGAACAGCTTTGGCTGCTTCGTTCCCGACCTGACCAGGTTAACCGTGCCACAATGCGCAGGGGCCCGCCCGGCCGCAATTATAGGTCATAAACCGAGCTGCTGCCAAATATCGTCCACGCGTGCCTTGATCTCCGGCGTCATCACGATGGTCGTACCCCACTCGCGGCTGGTTTCACCCGGCCATTTATTGGTCGCGTCGATGCCCATCTTGCTGCCCAGGCCACTTACCGGCGACGCAAAGTCCAGGTAGTCGATCGGCGTGTGATCGACCAGCGTGGTGTCGCGCGTCGGATCGACACGGGTGGTAATCGCCCAGATCACTTCCTTCCAGTCGCGGATATTCACATCCTCGTCCACCACCACGATGAACTTGGTATACATGAACTGGCGCAGGAAGCTCCACACGCCGAACATCACGCGCTTGGCATGGCCCGCGTACTGCTTGCGGATCTGCACCACGGCCATGCGGTAGCTGCAGCCTTCCGGCGGCAGGTAGAAGTCGGTGATCTCGCTGAACTGCTTCTGCAGCAGCGGCACGAAGACTTCGTTCAGCGCCAGGCCCAGTACGGCCGGCTCGTCCGGCGGCTTGCCTGTATACGTGGAGTGGTAGATCGGGTCGCGGCGCATCGTGATGCTGTCGATGGTAAAGACCGGGAACCAGTCCTGCTCATTGTAATAGCCGGTATGGTCGCCATAGGGGCCTTCCAGCGCATGCTCGTAGCCGGAAGGATGGTTTTCGTCCGGATAGATATGCCCTTCCAGCACGATCTCGGCGGACGCCGGCACGCGCAACTCGCTGCCGATGGCCTTCACCAGTTCCGTACGGCTGCCGCGCAGCAGGCCGGCGAACTGGTACTCGGACAAGGTATCCGGCACCGGCGTCACCGCACCCAAAATGGTCGCCGGGTCGGCGCCCAAAGCGACGCAGACGGGATAAGGCTGTCCGGGATTCCTGATGCAGTGCTCGCGGAAATCCAGTGCGCCGCCGCGATGCGCCAGCCAGCGCATGATGACCTTGTTGCGGCTTAAAACCTGCTGGCGGTAGATGCCCAGATTCTGGCGCTTCTTATTAGGACCTTTCGTAATGACCAGGCCCCATGTAATAAGAGGGGCGATATCGCCGGGCCAGCAATGCTGGATGGGCAGGCGGCCCAGGTCCACGTCGTTCCCCTCCCACACGATCTCCTGGCAGGGAGCACCGCGCAGTTCTTTGGGCGACATATCCCACACCGCTTTCACCAGCGAACCCATGCCGATCAGGTCCTTGAAGCCTTTCGGCGGCTCGGGCTCCTTCAACTGGGCCAGCACGTGGCCGATCTTGCGCAATTCGCTGACATCGTCCGCGCCCATGCCGAGCGCCACCCGGCGTGGCGTGCCAAACAGATTTCCCAGCACCGGGATATCATGCCCCTTCGGTTTCTCGAACAGGATGGCCGGACCGCCGGCGCGCAGGGTACGGTCGCAGATCTCCGTCATCTCCAAGTGTGGCGAAACGGAAACGGAAGTGCGTTTTAGTTCACCAATCGCTTGCAATTGGGAAAGAAAATCTCGCAGATCGGTGTACTTCATACTTTTTTACGATTTTTTTGCTCCCGACAGGTCGGGCGAGCTATTTTGAACAAGTGGTTGATTTTATTGGCTTTTGCCAACATGGTCACGAAAAACCTAGATTCAAAAGTAATAAGAAACGCGTGTGTTAGTATTGACGTGGTATAATGCGCCTCCTACAATTTGACCTACTTGATGAGGATATGGCCATTTCGCCAACTAATGTATCCTCGTTACATTTCACGGAGTCCGGGCTCCACATGACATTTTAAGGAGTGTTTTCGTAAGGCGTCTGCCTTCCCTCCCGGAGAAAGTTGTATTGCGACGGTCCCAACAGAGTGACCGGCTCTAGCAAGCAATGATGGCGTCAACTGCGCGTACACCTACTGTACGGCGGCTGACGAAGATAATTCTGATGTAACGACAATGGCACGTCGCAGACCGCGAATTTCACGCGGCGGGGACGCTTTTGACTTACATTTCAGGGGAGTTCTATGAACAATCGACTGACTGGGCTGGCTTTGTCCGCCCGCACCCTGGCCAGCCAGCCAGCGGCGCTTCTGTCTGCGTCGCGTATTTCGGCCCGTGGTCTGCTGACCACCGCTCATCACACGATGAGCATCTTTGGTATCACCGCGCTGATCATGATCGGCGTACTGTTTTTCCGCCCTGACCTGGCGATCTCGCTGAGCAAGTCCCTCGTCAACGAACCGGCGCCGGAAGTGCCGGTGGTAGTGGCGCCGCCGCTGTCGGAACTGATGGAAGCGCCGTCTGCCGCCAGGACGGCTGCCGGCGCGGTGCAGGAAGCACCGGTAAGCGCTGAAGAGAAGGCGCTGATGGGCACCCGCAAGCAGCAGGAATTCGTCACCTCCTGGCTGTCCAAGCGCTACCGCGTGGCCAACGACGCCACCAATATGCTGGTTTCCACCGCCTACCTGACGGCGCGTGAAATCAAGCTGGACCCGCTGCTGATCCTGGCCGTGATGGCCATCGAATCGGGCCTGAACCCGTTTGCCGAGTCGCCGATGGGCGCCCAGGGCCTGATGCAGGTCATGTCCAAGGTGCACACCGAGAAGTTCCAGGAAATGGGCGGCGTGCAGGCCGCGCTGAATCCGGTGGCCAATATCCGTGTCGGCGCGCTGATCCTGAAGGATTACGTAGCCAAGGGCGGTTCCGTGGAAGCGGGCCTGAAATCCTACGTCGGCGCCGGCGCCTTCGAAACGGACGACGGCTACGGCTCGCGCGTGATGGCCGAATACCAGCGCCTGAAGCAGGTTTCCGCCGGCAAGAAGGTACCGACCATCACCCCGATGATCGCCGCTGCACCTGCCGCCAAGCCGCAACAGGCCGCGGTTGCCGTCGCCAGCAACGAAAAGCAGGTCCTGCCCGAGCAGCTGGCCGGCCTTTAAGCAGCCATGCAATAAAAAAGCCACCCTTGCGGGTGGCTTTTTTGCATCTGCATCCTGAAGCGTCTTACTTCTTCTTGTCGGCGGCGACTTCGTCGGCGCGCAGCTGGGCGGCCAGCTTGTCCAGCACGCCGTTCACGTACTTGTGGCCGTCGATACCGCCGAAGGACTTGGTCAGCTCCACGGCTTCATTGATCACCACGCGATACGGAATCTCCAGCTGGTTCTTCAGCTCATACGCGCCGATCAGCAGCACTGCGTGCTCGATCGGGGACAGCTCGGCCACGCCGCGGTCCACCAGCGGGGCAAAGGTCTCGCGCAGTTCCACCGACTCCTTGATCGTGCCGCGCAGCAGGTCGGCAAAGTATTCGCCGTCCGCCTTGTCGAAGCCGTGGGCGGCGCGGATATTGTTCACGACCTTGGTCGCATCTTCGTTATTCAGCAGCCACTGATACAGTCCCTGCAGCGCGAACTCGCGCGCGCGGTGACGCGGCGTGCGGTTCTTGCTCGGGTTGGCGTGCACGGTTTTATCGTTCATTTAAAGCTCTCTACAGTAATTATTCGTCGTCGCCTGCATCCTGGTGCAGTTCTTCCAGCGCGATCGACAGGTTGGCCATTTCCACTGCCACGCGTGCAGCATCGGCGCCCTTGACGGCCATGCGCACTTCCGCCTGTTCGTCGTTCTCGGTGGTCAGCACGGCGTTGGCGATCGGGATCGAGTAGTCCAGGCCGACGCGGGTGATGGCGGCGCCGGATTCGTTGGATACCAGCTCGAAGTGGTAGGTCTCGCCGCGGATCACCGCGCCCAGCGCGATCAGCGCGTCGAACTGGTTGGACTCGGCCATCTTCTGCAGCACCAGCGCGATTTCCAGCGCGCCCGGCACGGTCACGTGCAGCACATCTTCATCGGCAACGCCCAGGTGCTTCAGTTCGGCCAGGCAGGCCGACAGCAGGCCGTGGCACACGTCCTCATTGAAGCGTGCCTGCACGATGCCGATACGCAGGTTTTCGCCGGACAGGTTGGTTTCGTAGCTACCAATGGTCATGGTGGTCCTCTTATTCAGTAATGTGGGTTAAGCCGCGCTCAGGCGGCAGGCTTGGCCATGTAGCCGGTTACTTCCAGGTTGAAGCCGGTCATCGACGGCATCTTGCGCGGGCTGGCCAGCAGCTTCATCTTGCACACGCCAACCGCACGCAGGATCTGCGCGCCGATACCGTAGCTGCGCAGGTCCATGCTGGCCGCGCGGCCGCTCGGACGCACCTCATTGGTCAGCGCTTCCAGCTGGCCGAACAGCTGTTCCGCCGTCTCACCGCAATTCAGCAGCACCATCACGCCCTGCTCCGATTCCTTGATCGCCTTCAGCGAAGACGACACATTCCACGAGTGGGTGGTCGCTTCCGTTTCCAGCAGATCCAGGATGGAGACCGGCTGGTGCACGCGCACCACGGACTCATGGCCCGGCTTCATGGCGCCGTGCACCAGGGCCAGGTGGGCCGAACCGCTTGGCTTGTCCTTGAAGGCAATCATATTGAAATCGCCGTAAGCGGTGCGCAGCGTACGTTCGGCCACGCGCTCCACCATGCATTCGTTTTCGCTGCGGTAGTGAATCAGGTCGGCGATGGTGCCGATCTTCAGATTGTGTTCCTTGGCGAATTCCAGCAGGTCCGGCAGGCGCGCCATGGTGCCGTCGTCCTTGACGATCTCGCAGATCACGGAAGCAGGGGTCAGACCCGCCATCGCGGTCAGGTCGCAGCCTGCCTCGGTGTGGCCGGCGCGCATCAGCACCCCGCCCTTCACCGCGCGCAGCGGGAAGATGTGGCCTGGCTGCACGATGTCGGACGGCTTGGCGTTCCTGGCCACGGCCACCTGGATGGTCCTGGCGCGGTCGGCCGCCGAAATACCGGTGGTCACGCCTTCGGCCGCCTCGATCGACACGGTGAAGTTGGTGCCGAAGGAGGTGCCGTTACGGCTGGTCATCATGGACAGTTCGAGCTGGTCGCAGCGCTCCTCGGACAGCGTCAGGCAGACCAGGCCACGTGCGTGCTTGATCATGAAATTGATCGCTTCCGGCGTCACGAAGTCGGCCGCAAGCACCAGGTCGCCTTCGTTCTCGCGGTCTTCTTCATCGACCAGGATCACCATCCGGCCGGCGCGCAATTCCGCGACGATTTCTTCGGTGCTGGAAATAGACATGTTCTTTATCCCTAGGTTTCTTTGTTAACCCGCTATTTTAAAGGATTTGGCGTTCCCCAACCGAATCGACCACCTATATACGGGGAAAGGCGAGAAAGATTGTAAATTAAAATAATTCACCAAGAAACAATTTGGCGTGCACGGCAACACCGTTCTATCATCGGACAGCCGTGCGCCGCCCGCATGGCAGCGGAGTAGCATCAAACAACACAGCGGGGACAAGAACAACGCGCCATGGCAACCATCCTGATCGTCGATGACCGCCCGAGCAACCGGGACTATCTGCTGACACTTCTCAGTTTTACTCCCCATAGCCTGTTGCAAGCCGTGGACGGCGCCCAGGCGCTGCAACTGGCGCTGGAACAGCGCCCCGACCTGGTCATCACCGACATCCTGATGCCGACCATGGACGGCTACGAGTTCGTGCAGCGCATGCGCGCCGCGCCCGAGCTGTCGGCCACGCCGGTGATCTTCTTCAGCGCCACCTATTCGCTGTCCGAGATGCGCGCCATGGCCCTCAGCTGCGGCGTGCGCACGGTGCTGCTCAAGCCGGCCGAGCCGCAGGAAATCCTGGACGCGGTCGCCTTCGAGCTGGGCGAAACGCAGATCGTGACCGCGCCCTCCTCCACCGTGCTGCCGCCCGGCGCTTCGCGCAGCGGCCCGCGCAGTCCGCTGGAACGCATGGCCGCCCTGCACCAGCTCAGCCTGCGCCTGCAGGGCGAGCGCGACGTGGCCACCATGGCGCGCCGCTTCTGCGAAGCCGCCGCCGACATCATGGAGGCGGAGATCGCCGCCCTGTGCCTGCTCGACCCGGTGACCGAGCACATGGCCATCGTGCAGGCCATCGGCGTGGCGCCGGCAGTGCTGCAGGCGGCGCTGCTGAAGCAGGAAGGCTTCCCTGCCAGCCTGCTGGCCGAGCCCATGCCGGTCAATATGGATGCCAACAATCCGCCCCTGGTGCCGCCCGGCCACCCGCCGGTGCGCAGCCTGCTGGGCGTGGCGGTACGCGACCCGGTGCGCCTGTACGGCTGGCTGTACGTGGCCAACCGGCGCGACGCGGAGCGCTTCTACACCGAGGATACGCAGATCGCGCTGATGCTGGCGGCCCAGCTGGCGGTGGCCTACGAGAACAGCACGCTGTACGCCACCGTGCAGCGCCACGCCGCCCAGCTGCAGCTGGAAGCGAGCGCGCGGCGCCAGGCCGACGCTGCCCTGCGCGGCAGCGAAACGCGCTTCCGCGCCATGACCCAGTCGGCGCCGGACGCCATCATCGGCCTGGATGAAAACCAGCGCGTGCTGCACTTCAACAGCGCGGCGGAACAGATGTTCGGCTACACGGAACAGGAAATCCTGGGCCAGGAAGTGACGCAGCTGATCTCCGAGCGCTCGCGCGCCGAGCATATGCGGCGCGTGAACCGCTACCGGCAAACACAGGAGCGCCTGTATTCGGGGCGCATCGTGGAGCTGGTCTGCCTGAAACGCAACGGCGAGGAATTCACGGCCGAACTGGCGCTGTCCATGGCCAATGTGGAGCACGACAAGCTGTTTACCGCCATCCTGCGCGACACCACGGCGCGGCGCGCGCTGGAAGAGCGCCTGCGCCTGTCGGCCCAGGTGTTCGACAACACGCAGGAAAGCATCATGATTACCGATGCGGAGCGCAACATCATTGCCGTCAATCCGGCCTTTGAAACCATTACCGGCTACAGCGAGCGCGAAGTGCTGGGCCAGAATCCGCGCCTGCTGCGCTCCGGCCGCCACGACACCGCTTTTTTCAGCGAGCTCTGGAACACCCTGGGCCAGGATGGCCAGTGGAGCGGCGAGATCTGGAACCGGCGCAAGAACGGCCAGGTGTATCCGCAGCGCATGAGCATTACCGCCGTGCGCGACGCCAACGGCCGCATCAACGCCTACGCCTCCGTGGCCACCGACCTGAGCGACCTGAAGGAAGCCCACCACCAGCTGGATTTCCTCAGCACCCACGACGCGCTGACCCAGCTGCCCAACCGCAACCTGCTGAACGACCGCCTGCAGCTGGCCATGGGCACGGCCGACCACAGCGGCGTGCCGATTGCGCTGCTGCTGATAAACATCGACCGCCTGCAGCGCATCAACGACGCCTTCGGCCGCCTGGCCGGCGACCGCCTGCTGCAGAAACTGGCCCAGCGCATGAACCTGATCGTTTCGCCCGGCGATACGCTGGCCCACCTCGGCTCGGACGAATTCGCACTCGTGCTCACCCGCTGCAAGGATGTGGACGATGTGATCGTGACCGCGCGCCGGGTGCTGGAGCAGCTGTCGCAGCCGGTGGAGCTGGATGGGCACGACGTGATCGTCACCGCCAGCATCGGCATCAGCCTGTATCCGCGCGACAGCAGCACGCCGGGCGCGCTGCTGGTGGATGCGGACGTGGCGCTGTCGCATGTGAAGGAAAGTGGCCGCAACAGCTTCCACTTCTTCACCGCCGAAATGAATTCGCACGCGCTGCGCTGGATCGCGCTGGAAAACCAGCTGCGGCGCGCCATCGAGCGCAACGAGCTGTCGCTGCACTACCAGCCGCAGGTGTCGCTGGCGGACGGCCGCGTAAACGGCATGGAAGCCCTGCTGCGCTGGCATAACGCGGAGCTGGGCCAGGTGTCGCCGGCCGACTTCATCCCGCTGGCCGAAGACACCGGCCTGATCCTCTCCATCGGCAACTGGGTGATCGAGGAAGCCTGCCGCCAGAACCGGGCCTGGCAGGATGCCGGCCTGACGCCGCACTGCATTGCCGTGAATGTCTCGGCGCGCCAGTTCCAGTCCGGCGACCTGCCGCAGGTGGTGCGCAATGCGCTGCAGCACAGCGGCCTGGAAGCGCGCTACCTGGAGCTGGAACTGACCGAGAGCGTGATGATGCAGGACAGCGACTACGCCCAGGCCCAGCTGAGCGAACTGGCCGCCATCGGCGTCTCCATCGCGCTGGACGATTTCGGCACCGGCTATTCCTCGCTCGGCTACCTGTCGCGCTTCGCGCTGGACAAGCTGAAGATCGACCAGACCTTCGTGCGCGGCATCACCAGCGAACCGCGCAGCGCCGCCATCGCCCAGGCCACGATTGCGCTGGCCCACGGCCTGAAACTGACGGTGGTGGCGGAAGGCGTGGAAACGGCGGGCCAGCTGAACTTCCTGCGCAACCTCGGCTGCGACAAGATCCAGGGCTTCCTGTTCAGCCCGGGCCTGCGCGCCGATGCGCTGGCAGCGCTGCTGCGCGAACAGCCTACCCTGCCGCAGGAACACCTGACGCTGCTGCCGAACCGCACCCTGCTGCTGCTGGACGATGAACAGAACGTGCTGCACGCGCTGGTGCGCCTGTTCCGCCGCGAGGGCTACCGCATCCTGGTGGCCGGCACGGCGCGCGAAGCGCTGGAACTGCTGGCCGCCAACGAAGTGCAGGTGGTGATTGCCGACCAGCGCATGCCCGAGATCAGCGGCACCGAATTCCTGGCCCGCGCCCGCGAGCTGTACCCGCAGACGGTGCGCATGGTGCTGTCCGGCTATGCCGACCTGGAAACCATCAAGGACGCCATCAACCGCGGCGCCGTCTGGCAGTACCTGAGCAAGCCGTGGGATGACGAGGAACTCAAGTCCGTGGTGCGCGCCGCCTTCGTCCAGGCCGACCGCTTGCAGGAAGGAGCCGCCGAACGCCGGACCGGCTAAGATGATCCCGCGGTACCCGATTTTCCCCACTAACCCATTCAAACAGCATTGGAGAAATAATGAAGACTAGCGGATCGGCCGTCTGGAGCGGCGGCATCAAGGACGGCAAAGGCGCAATCAGCACGCAAAGCGGCGCCATGAAGGATTACCCATACGGCTTCGCCAGCCGCTTCGAGGGCAAGCCTGGCACCAACCCGGAAGAACTGATCGGCGCGGCGCATGCCGGCTGCTTCACGATGGCCCTGTCGCTGATCCTGGGCGAAGCCGGCTTCACTGCCGAAAAAATGGAAACCAAGGCCGAAGTGACCCTGGACAAGGTCGCCGACGGCTTTGCCATCACCGCCATCCACCTGACGCTGCAGGCAAAAATCCCGGGCGCCGATGAAGCCAGGTTCCAGGAACTGGCCGCCAAGGCCAAGGCAGGCTGCCCTGTCTCCAAGGTCCTGAACGCCCAGATTTCCCTCACGGCAACCCTGCTGTAATCCCCTGGCCCTTCCCCCGCCAGCGGCCGGCCCTCCGGCGCGCTGGCTCCGCAAATTTTCCCTTGACTTATTAATTGCAGTCGCTATCATTGAGTTTATTCATGGCGACCGCCATCAAAACTCACTCAAGGGAGCAATATCATGCAAATCAAGGATTCCGTCGTTCTGGTGACTGGTGCCAACCGTGGCCTGGGCCTGGCCCTGGCGAAAGCCGCGCTGGCTGCCGGTGCGAAGAAGGTCTATGGCGCAGCACGCGATGCCGCCAGCGTCACCTTGCCGGGCGTGATTCCCGTGCAGCTGGACGTGACCAATCCTTCCAGCGTGGCCGCCGTGGCGCGCGACCTGGGCGACGTGAGCATCCTGGTCAACAACGCCGGCATTTCGCTCGGCAGCCCGGTGGTCGGCGCCGGCAGCATCGACAAGCTGCGCGCAGAATTCGAAACCAATGTGGTTGGCCCGATGGCCCTCAGCAATGCCTTCGCCCCGATCCTGAAAGCCAACGGCGGCGGCGCCATCATCAATGTGCTGTCCGCACTGAGCTGGCTGAGCTTCCCGTCCACCGGCACCTACAGCACCTCGAAAGCGGCTGCCTGGGCGGTCACCAACGGCCTGCGCGGCGAACTGGCGGCGCAGAACACGCGCGTGGTCGGCGCCCACATGGGTTATATGGATACGGACATGACGGCCGGCATCGAAGCGGCCAAGGCGAAACCGGAAGACGTGGCGCTCGCCATCTTTGCCGGCCTGGAAGCCGGCGACGACGAAGTTCTGGCCGACGACACCGCGCGCCAGGTGCGCATGGGCCTGCGCGCCGAACGCGGCGTGTATCTGGGTGCGCCGCGTGCGTAAGAAGTTGAATTAAGCTTTAACGGAGAGCATGCGCTCGACGTAGCGGGCAATGAGGTCGATCTCCAGATTGACCTTGCCGCCCACGGTCATGTGCTTCAGCGTAGTGACCTGGATGGTGTGCGGGATCAGGTTGATCGAGAATTCGCAGCCGCTGGCGGTGTCGTTGACGCGGTTCACCGTCAGCGACACGCCGTTCACCACCACCGAGCCCTTGTAGGCCAGGTATTTCGCAAGATCGCGCGGCGCTTCGATCACCAGTTCATGCGATTCGCCGATCGGTTCGAACTTGCGTACCACGCCCAGGCCATCCACGTGGCCGGACACCAGGTGGCCGCCGAGGCGCTCGGCCAGCGTCAGCGCCTTTTCCAGGTTAACTTCCGTGGTCGTGTCCAGGCCCACGGTCTTGTTCAGGCTTTCGCGCGACACATCGACGGTAAAGCCGGTGGCAGTCTTCTCCACCACGGTCATGCAGGCGCCGTTCAGGGCGATCGAATCGCCCAGGCCCACGTCGGCCATCGGCAGGCCGCCCGCATCCACGTCCAGGCGCACGCCTGCGTCAGCGCCGCCTTCCAGCGGGGTTACGGTGTTGATTTTGCCGACAGCGGCTACGATTCCAGTAAACATAATGGTCTTCAGTGAGAGTTGAATCGGGCAAGGATCCGCAAGTCGTCGCCGATCTGCTTCACCTCATGGAATTTCAGGCGCTGCGCGCCGCTCAGATCATCCAGCGCCGCCAGGGCGAACATGCCCTGCGCATCGCCGATCAGCATCGGCGCCAGGTACACCAGCAGTTCATCGACGCAGCCTTCGCGGAGCAGCGAACCATTCAGCTTGGTGCCGGCTTCCACGTGCAGCTCGTTGATCTGGCGCCGTCCCAGTTCGCGCATCAGTTCCGGCAGATCGACCTTGCCGTGCGCGTTCGGGATGACGAGGATTTCGGCGCCCTTGCCGCGCAGGGCCGCTTCCTTGTCTGCATCGTGCGCGGCGGCGACGATCAGCGTGCCGCCGCCTTCCAGTATGCGGGCTTGCGGGCTGATTTCAAGTTTGCTGTCCACCACGATGCGGCGCGGCTGGCGCGGCGTCTGCACTTCGCGCACGTTCAGTTGCGGGTCATCGGCCTTGACGGTGCCGATGCCGGTCAGGATGGCGCAGGTACGGGCGCGCCAGGCGTGGCCGTCGGCACGCGCCTGCGGACCGGTGATCCACTGGCTTTTGCCGTTGTGCAGGGCGGTCATGCCATCCAGGCTGGCGGCGGCCTTCATGCGCACCCACGGCAGGCCTGTGGTCATGCGCTTGAAGAAGCCGATGTTCAATTCGTGAGCTTCATTGGCCAGCAGGCCGGTGCTGGTCTGGATGCCGGCGGCGGCCAGTTTCGCCATGCCCTGCCCTGCGACCAGCGGATTCGGGTCTTCCATCGCCGCGACGACGCGGCCCAGGCCCGCCCTCACCAGCGCTTCCGAGCAAGGCGGAGTGCGGCCGTGGTGGTTGCAGGGTTCGAGGGTGACGTAGGCGGTGGCGCCGCGCACGTCATGGCCGCGGCGCTGGGCGTCTTTCATGGCCTGGATTTCGGCGTGGTCCTGCCCCGCAGGCTGGGTCACGCCTTCGCCGATCACTTCGCCGTTGCGCACGATCACGCAGCCGATGTGCGGATTCGGGGAGGTGGTGTACAGGCCTTTTTCCGCCCATTGCAGGGCCAGTTGCATGCCTTCCAGGTCGCTGTTGATTCGCATTATTCAGTCCACGCCCGTACAGGGCGATTCGCGGGCCGGGTCGCACAGGCGCACCCGGCCCAGCATATTGATCTTGATGTTGCGCTGCTGCTCGCCCGTGCTCAGCGAAATGGTGCCGAAATTGGCCGCTTTGGCGTGGGCGGGACGGCAGCTGCGTCCAGCAGAATTATAAGCAATGTAGAACGGGGCCGTCGGGTCTGTGAATCCGGAGCGGATTTCGATGGCTTTCGGCAGGGAGCGGTGCCATTTCAGGATACGCTCGCCGGGGTCGGCCTGGCGGTTGGCATTGCTGTCGAGCAGGATGGTCCAGCCCTGGCGCCAGTCGCCGTTATTCGCCAGCAGGGTGACGATTTGTCCGCGCGCCATGGCTTCGGCACGGGTTTCGTGGATCGCCGCCAGCAGGTCGGCGGATGCGGCGCGCAGCTGGAAGGCTTCGATGGCCTGGCGCATGTCCGGCATGGCGCCGCTGAACAGGATGGACGCGACGGCCAGCACCATCATTACTTCCAGCAGCGAGACGCCACGGCGCGGCAGCCATCTTGCGGCTAGCGCCAGCAGTTCTTGGCGGGGCCGGTGGCGCTGCGGCGGCCGGTGCTGGTGAGGGTCAGTTGCTGGCATTGCGGGTCCTTGAAGTGTGGGTCCACCCGGGCGGTGCCCGGACTGGCGATCAGCTGGACGCAGTCGCGCAGTAGTTCGCCGTCGCAGGCCTTGCCTTCGAGTTCGTAGGCGCTGCGCTGGGGCGAGCTGCCCGACCACCAGCGGAACTGTTTGGCGGCCGGCTCGGCGGCGGCGGCGGAGAAGGCGATGTAGGTGTTGAAGTGGGTGAAGTAGCGCTCCTGCTGCTGCATCAGCTGTTCCATCAGCGTTTGGGCTTCGGTGCGGCGGGCGGTGATGATCGCGTCGTGAAAGGCCGGGATGGCGGCGGCCGACAGCAGGATGATGATCGCGACGGCGACCATGACTTCCAGCAGGCTCACTCCCAGTTCGCGCGCGTTCATGGCTTTTCCTTTTTGCCTGCGGCGGCGCTGTGCAGCTCGCGCCAGTTGCTGATTTCGCGCCAGCTCAGGCGGCCGGCTTTGCCGGGTTGTGCGTCGGCGATGCGCCTATAAGTGGATTGCAGCACGGCTTCGGTGCCGGGACGGTTGCCGAAGCCGATCACTGTCACGCGGTAGTAATAGCCGCCACCGGGGCGTTCGAGGCGCTCGGCGAAGTAGCGTGGGCGCCTGAAAGGCTGCGTTCCTTCTCCTGTTTCCATTACCGCTCCCGATAGCGCACCGAATGCCGTGGCTGCGTCCCCGGCCAGATCCACCATGCACCAGGCTTCCGCCGCGCCGGCCTCGCCCGGCGCCGCCGCCGACGACGACGCAGACAACGCCGCCAGCGCTGGTGGTGCAGGCGCTGGTGGTGCAGGCGCTGGTGGTGCAGGCGCTGGTGGTGCAGGCGCTGGTGATGCAGGCGCCGGTGGTGCAGGTGCCGGCGGTACCGGGATGACTACCGGCGAGCGGGCGGATTCGATATCGTTCTCGCCGTCCATCAACGCATCCTCCGCAGCCTGGAACGCTATCAGCCGGTCGCGCTCAGCGCGCGCCGCCTGTTCACCGAGCATCACCATCGTCGAGGCCGACGCGCCGAGCAGCACCACTGCCACCATCAGCAGCAAGGTCACCAGCAACGCCACTCCCCGCTCGCAAGAGCGCCTCATGCTGAGCTCCTCAGCGGTTACGTACCGCGAACGTGGCAATGAATACGCGCCGCGCGCGGCGCTGCAGTGGGGGCGGCAGCGTGGCTTCGTCGATAAATTCGCCGTCGAGCAGTTCGTAGCGGCGCAGTGGGTCGCCAGGGGGACGGGAGCCGAATTCGCCATGCAGCAGCAGAGCCACCCGCACCGCTACCACGCGGCGCCAGTGCGACTCCCCACCGCCGCCCGTGGCGTCTGCGGCTCCTGCCGCCGCCGTTGCCGCCGTCGCCTCGGCCTTGCCAAGCCCCGGCCATCCGGGCTTCGCGGCCTCGTCCTCGGTATCAAGCGCATTGACTACGTTCGCGGTCACATACTGGTCGGCCACGCCGTCTGCTGGCGTATCCGTATCCAGTCCGTAGAGCACCTGGAAGCTGTCCACTCCGCGCACCACTGCATCGGACGCCCAGTTCTTCTCGCCCTTGTACTTGCAGCGCAACTCCGCCTCCCCATCGCCGCCTTCGGCAACATAGAAGATGCTCCAGCCATGTTCGCCAATCTCGTCGAAGCCGGCGCAGTTGATGGTCGCGCCATCAGAGTTGCCCCGGAAATGCGTGGACAGCACATCGCTGCCATTAACCGACGCCGCCAGCGCACCCTGCATGCCCGGACTGGTCGCCTTAAGGCTCGCTGCATCCAGCCCGGCAATCCCCGGCAGCGCTGGCACTGTGGCGGGAGCTGTGGCCGGCGCTGACGCAGCCACCGCAGCCAGCCCCGCCTGCGGATCATGCCCCGCCTGCCGCACCGCTGCGCCAATCAGCGCCAGTGCAAACCGTCCGCCATCGTCGATGCGCGTGTTGGCGCCGGTATTCAGGTAGCTGGCGTTGGCGCCGAGCAGCAGCGCCGAACCGGCCAGCGCCAGCAGCAGCCCGATCACCACAGCCGCCATCGCCTCCACCAGCCCGAACCCGCCCTGCTTCATGGCACATCTCCCGCCGCCACTCCCACGGTCTGCGCCGCGGTGGCCGCTGGCGGCATGGGCCTTATCGCGGCGGGCGCGACAACCGCAACCGCAATCCCCGGCGCCCACTCAAGCTCTCCGAACATGCGCACCGTCCCATCCGGATTCTTGCCGCGCCAGCCGATCTTGATGACCACCGGCGCCGCAGCGCCGCCGCTGCACGACCAGCGCAAACGTCCGCCATGCCACATGCCTGCATCGCGGCAAATGCGCACGCGCCCCGTCGGAAACTGGCGCGCCACGTCGCGCCGCAGCGTTTCCAGTTCCACGCCAGCCAGGCCAAACGCACCGGGGGACGCCGCCGGCAGCCCTGCGCCGGACGAGTCATATTCGAAGCCGACATACGCCGCCGCCTGCGAAGGATTGGCGCGAATCCGCTCCGCCATGTCCGCCGCCAGCAACACTGCGCGCGACAACTGCGCCGCTTCATACCGCGTCCGCAAAGCATGCAGCTGCATGCCTACGCCGCCAATCAGCCCCAATGCCAGCACCAGCACGGCAATCAGCACCTCAACCAGCGTGAAGCCGCGTACGCCGGCGCAAGCGCGAACAGAAGAACAGGAAGCACTTCTCATGGCCAGGCCCTCCCCTGCTGTTCAAATTAGCCAGCAGCGGCAAAACCCGGTTGAGGAAGATCAAACGAAAAGGGAGAAGGCCGGAGATTTCCGGCCAGAACTTGGCAGGGGGACTTGCAGATCAGCGCGGCTTGCGCTCGACTTTTTCGATCGCATCCTGGAACTCGGCCAGGTCCTCGAAATTCTTGTACACGGAGGCGAAGCGGATGTACGCCACCTTGTCCAGGCGCTGCAGCTCCTGCATCACCAGCTCGCCGATGTAGCCGGAATCGACCTCGCGCTGGCCGGACGTCAGCAGCTTTTCCTCGATCGAGGCAATCGCCTTGTCCACCGATTCGGCGGCCACGGGACGCTTGCGCAGCGCCAGCATCAGGCTGTCCTGCAGCTTGGATGCCTGGAACTCGGTGCGGCTGCCGTTCTTCTTGACCACGTACGGCATGGTCAGCTCGATCCGCTCCCACGTCGTGAAGCGCTTGTCGCAGTTCACGCAGCGCCGGCGCCGCTTGATGGCATCCCCCTCCTCCGATACGCGCGTATCGAGGACCTGGATATCGTCATGCTGGCAGAACGGGCATTTCATGTTGGAGGTGTCTGTGTATGAGTTATTCTAATGAAAAGGCGCCAGGCCTTTCGACCCGGCGCCTTGATGTTACCAACCGCTTGCTTAGGCGTAAACCGGGAACTTGTCGGCCAGCACCTGAACAGCAGCTTTCACGCGTTCGATGGTGGCGGCGTCATTCGGATTATCCAACACATCGGCAATCAGGTTGCCAACTTGCTCGGCTTCCGCTTCCTTGAAGCCGCGCGTGGTCATCGCCGGGGAGCCCAGACGGATGCCGGAAGTCACGAATGGCTTCTGCGGATCGTTCGGGATGCCATTCTTGTTGCAGGTGATGTGCGCCTGGCCCAGGATCGCTTCCGCTTCCTTGCCGGTCAGGTTCTTCGGACGCAGGTCAACCAGGAACACGTGCGACTCGGTACCGCCGGACACGATGCGCAGGCCGCGCTTGATCAGGGTCTTGGCCAGCACGTCGGCGTTCTTCACCACCTGTTCCTGGTAAGCCTTGAACTCGGGCTGCAGCGCTTCCTTGAACGCCACGGCCTTGCCGGCGATGACGTGCATCAGCGGACCGCCCTGGATGCCAGGGAAGATGGCGGAGTTGATGGCCTTCTCGTGCTCGGCCTTCATCAGGATGATGCCGCCGCGCGGGCCGCGCAGGGATTTGTGGGTGGTCGAGGTCACGAAGTCGGCGTGCGGCACCGGGTTCGGGTACAGGCCGGCCGCGATCAGGCCGGCGTAGTGCGCCATGTCCACCATGAAGTAGGCGCCAACCGCCTTGGCCACCTTGGCGAAGCGTTCGAAGTCGATCTTCTTGGAGAACGCCGATGCGCCGGCGATGATCAGCTTCGGCTTGTGTTCCTTGGCCAGTGCTTCCATGGCGTCGTAGTCGATGTCTTCCGCCGCGGTCAGGCCGTAGGAAACGACGTTGAACCATTTGCCGGACATGTTCAGGCCCATGCCGTGGGTCAGGTGGCCGCCTTCAGCCAGCGACATGCCCATGATGGTGTCGCCCGGCTTCAGCACGGCGAAGAACACGCCCTGGTTGGCTTGCGAGCCGGAGTTCGGCTGCACGTTGGCGGCTTCCGCGCCGAACAGCTGCTTCACGCGGTCGATGGCCAGCTGCTCGACGACGTCCACGTATTCGCAGCCGCCGTAGTAGCGCTTGCCTGGGTAGCCTTCGGCGTATTTGTTGGTCAGCTGGGAACCCTGGGCGGCCATCACGGCCGGCGAGGTGTAGTTTTCCGAGGCGATCAGTTCGATGTGGTCGTGCTGACGCTTGTTTTCGTTCTGAATGGCGCCGAACAGCTCCGGGTCAACATTGGCGAGGGTGTGATCTTTAGCGAACATGAAAAAACTCCAGGTTTTAAGGCAGATAGGATCGAATGAGGGCGCCGGAACAAGTCATGGCAGCCTCTTCGCACGAATCCATCGGTGGCTGCCCAGGCGAACGGCTGTTGAATTCTCACGTTCCCCGGTGGTTGCCCACCTCTCGCCGGCCAGCGCCGGCTTTTCGCCAGTTACGTGAGACAGTAATGGAGCCAAGATTGTATTTCATGCGGGGATGGGCTGCAACTCACCCTTAGGTATGGTCGGCAAAACTGCCATATCGGCTACAATTTAGCCGTCCCGGCTTATTTGCCGACTGCAAAGGAATCCCATGATCGTCCTCGTGACCGGCGCCACCGCCGGATTTGGCGCCGCAATGGCGCATGTTTTCGTGAAAAACGGCCACAAGGTGATTGCCGCCGGCCGCCGCGAAGAACGCCTGCAGGCGCTGGCCGCCGAACTGGGACCGGATCTGCGCCCGCTGGTGCTGGACGTGTCCGACAAGGCCGCCATCCACGCCGCCGTGGACAGCCTGCCGGCCGACTGGCGCGAGATCGACGTGCTGGTGAATAACGCCGGCCTGGCGCTGGGCCTGAAAGGCGCCCACGAAGCCGACCTGGACGACTGGGAAACCATGATCGCCACCAACTGCACCGGCCTGGTGACCATGACCCGCGCCATCCTGCCCGGCATGGTGCAGCGCGGCCGCGGCTGCGTGATCAACCTGGGTTCGGTGGCCGGCCACTACCCCTACCCGGGCGGCAATGTGTACGGCGCCACCAAGGCCTTTGTCGAGCAGTTCACGCTGAACCTGCGCGCCGACCTGGTCGGCACCGGCGTGCGCGCCACCAACCTGGCGCCGGGCCTGTGCGGCGGCACCGAATTCTCCAACGTGCGCTTCAAGGGCGACGATGCGGCAGCTTCCAGGGTGTACGAAGGCACAACCCCGCTGACGGCCGAGGATATCGCAAATACCGCCTACTGGATTGCTACCCTGCCAGCCCACATCAACGTGAATCTGATCGAGCTGATGCCCACCTGCCAAGGTTTCTCCCCATTTAATATCAAACGAAGCTAAAATGGCAGGTTAATAAGGGAAAAACGTAAGAGATTGTTACATGTGCAGCATTTGCGCAATCCGCTTACCGATTTGTCGTAAAATGTTGCTCAATCACATTAAGTAGTCAAACCAACATGTCGTCAGAGTTCAACTGGGAGGTCCGGGTCTATTACGAGGACACGGATGCCGGCGGAATTGTCTATTACGCAAATTACCTGAAATTTTTCGAGCGCGCGCGGACCGAATGGCTGCGCGCTATCGGCGTTGGGCAGCAGGTATTGCTGGCGGAGCACGATGTCATGTTTGTGGTCAAGAGCGTAAGCGCCGACTATCATGCGCCGGCGAAGCTCGACGATGTACTAAAATTAACGTTGAGAATCGAAAAGCTGGGCCGCGCCTCGATCCAGTTCGTACAGCAAGCGTGGTGCGGCGACTGCCTGCTGAACACGGCCCACGTGAAAGTCGGCTGCGTGGACTCCGCTTTGCGTCCACGCGCCCTTCCCGAGGCCGTTTCCGCTCGTATGCGCACCTGAAAAACCAGACTGAGAAATAATGAACGTCACTCAAGACCTTTCCTTCATCACCCTCATCACCAACGCTCACCTGATCGTTCAGTTGATCATGGCGCTGCTGCTTGGCATCTCGCTGGTCAGCTGGACCTATATCTTCAAGAAGATTTTCGACGTGCGCGCCGCGCGCAAGCAGACCATCGAATTCGAAAAAACCTTCTGGGCCGGCGGCAACCTGCACGCCCTGCACCAGAGTTCGGCCAGCAACCGCGCCAACAGCGGCGCCCTGGCGCGCATCTTCGAAGCCGGCATGGGCGAATTCATCAAGGGCAAGCAGGCCTACGCCACCAGCCGTGAAGTGCTGGACGTGGGCGCCATCCTGGACGGCGCCCGCCGCGCCATGCGCGCTGCCTTCCAGCGCGAGATGGATGCCCTGGAAGCGCACCTGGCCTTCCTGGCCTCGGTCGGCTCCGTCTCCCCTTACATCGGCCTGCTCGGCACCGTGTGGGGCATCATGAACGCCTTCCGCGGCCTGGCCAATGTGCAGCAGGCCACGCTGTCGGCCGTGGCGCCCGGCATTGCCGAAGCGCTGATCGCGACCGCCATCGGCCTGTTCGCGGCAATTCCTGCAGTCGTGGCCTACAACCGCTTCTCGCACGATATCGACCGCCTGGCCATCCGCTTCGAGAGCTTCGTGGAAGAATTCTCGAACATCCTGCAGCGCCAGTCGCGCTAAGGCGGAATAGCAACCATGGCCACCTCATTCTCCAGCAGCATGCGCGGCGGACGCCGCCGCAAGTTCAAGTCGGAGATCAACGTCGTTCCCTACATCGACGTGATGCTCTGCCTGCTGATCATCTTCATGGTGCTGCCAAGCTCGAACAATCCGAGCTCGGTCGATCTGCCGCACGCCGAAAAGGCCGTGCGTCCGCCTGATGCGTATATCCAGGTGACGGTGAAGCCGAACGGCGCGCTGTCGATTGGCATCGCCGGCAAGAACGCGGAAGCCCCGGAGACGGAGCCGAACCGCGACGCCCTGGTGCGCAAGCTGCGCCAGATCCACGAAGCCAATCCTGAGTATCCGGTGCTGATTGCCGGCGACAAGGAAAGCAAGTACGACGATGTGATCCAGCTGATTTCGGAAGCGAAAAAACTGGGCATCACGCGCGTCGGCCTGGCGACGAAATAAGCAAGGAAGCTGGACGAAACGATGACTGCAGCGAGTGTTGGATCTCCATACCGTGTGCCGAAGCGGCACGATGGCATGCGCTCGTTTGTGCTGGCGATTGCCATGCACGTGCTGCTGTTCGTGTTCCTGTGGGGCGGCATCCGCTGGCAAAGCTCGGAGCCGGTCGGGGTGGAAGCGGAAATCTGGGACGTGACGACCCAGCAGGCCGCGCCGCCGCCGCCGCCCGAGAAGGAGCCGGAACCCGAACCAGAGCCGGTGAAGGAAGAAACGCCGCCACCGCCGCCACCTCCGCCGCCGCAGGAAGTGGTGCAGCCGAAGCCGCAGGAGCCGGACATCGCCCTGCAGCGCAAGAAGGAAAAAGAGAAGCAGGAAAAGCTGGAAAAGGAACGCCAGGAGAAGGAAAAACTGGCCGAGCAGAAGCGCAAGGAAGACGAGAAGCAGCGCAAGCTCGAAGAAGAGCAGGAGAAGAAGAAGCTCGCCGAGCAGGAAGAAAAGAAAAAGAAAGCCGAAGCGGATAAAGCCAGGAAACTGGCGGAGCAGAAGGAAGCCGACAAGCTGAAGAAGGCACGTGACGCGGAAATGAAGCGCATCACGGGCGCTGCAGCCGGCGCGACCAGCGGTACGGCGGCCAAGTCCACCGCGCCGCGCATCGACAACGGCTACCTGGCAAAACTGCGCGCCAAGATTCAAGGAAATATTTCCTATTCGGGCGGCAAGCAGGACGTGGAAGCGATCTTCCACGTGACCCAGCTGCCGACCGGTGAAGTGATCTCGGTTCGCAAAACGAAGAGCAGCGGTGTGCCAGCTTATGACGCCGCAGTGGAAAATGCGATCAACAAGTCTTCGCCCCTGCCCAAGAAGGATGACGGGACCGTGGCGCGGGAACTGGATATCGTGTTCAACCTGAAGGATTTGCCCTGATGAATAAAATTAAATACATGTTCGTAGTGGCTGGCGCGGCGCTGAGTGTGTCCGCCCAGGCCCAGCTGCGCGTCGAGATTTCCGGCGTCGGCAGCAACCAGATTCCGGTCGCCGTGGCGACCTTCGTCAACGAAGGCCAGGCGCCGGCCCAGATCTCCGAGATCATCAAGGCCGACCTGCAGCGCAGCGGCGCCTTCAAGATCATCGATGCCGGCACCGTGACCGATATGAACAATATCGACTACGGCGCATGGAAGTCGCGCGGCGCCGACGCCGTGGTGATCGGCACCGTGTCCCCGGCCGGCAATGGCGCCTTCGATGTGCGCTACAGGCTGATGTCCACCATCCAGTCGTCCAAGCTGTCGCAGCTGGACCAGCAGGCCCCGGCGCAGTACGGCCGCCTGGCTGCCCACCGCATCGCCGACGACGTGTACGAGAAGCTGACCGGCGTCAAGGGCGCCTTCTCCACCCGCATCGCCTACGTGACGCAGCAGGGCCGCTCTTACCGCCTGGAAGTGGCCGACGCCGACGGCGAAGGCGTGCAGCTGGCGCTCAGCTCGAACGAGCCGATCATCTCCCCCTCCTGGTCGCCGGACGGCACCAAGGTGGCCTACGTCTCCTTCGAGCAGAAAAAGCCGGTGGTGTACGTGCAGAACCTGATCACCCGCCAGCGCACCGTGATCGCCAACGAAAAAGGCAGCAACTCCGCGCCGGCCTGGTCGCCGGACGGCAGCAAGGTCGCCGTCGCCCTGTCCAAGACCGGCAACACCCAGGTTTACATCGCCAACGCTGACGGCTCCGGCATCCGCCGCATCTCCAACAGCACCGGCATCGACACCGAACCGCAATTCTCCGCAGACGGCCAATATATCTATTTCACGAGTGACCGCAGTGGCGGGCCACAAATTTATCGCATGAGTGTAAACGGAGGTGACGCCCAGCGCGTTACTTTCGGTGGCCCGTACAATATCAGCCCGCGCATTTCCTCCGACGGAAAAACGCTGGCCTACATTTCCCGGCGCGACGGCGGCGCCTTCCAGCTGTATGTGCTTGATCTGGAAACCCGCCAGGAGCAACGCCTGTCCGACACCACCAGCGACGAGTCGCCAAGCTTCGCCCCGAACGGCAAGTACATTCTGTACGCCACCGAATCGGGTCGCCGCAAATCGCTGGCTGTAGTGTCGGTGGACGGCCGAGTAAAGCAACGCTTGACTATTCAGGCGGGCAATATCAAGGAACCCACCTGGGGTCCTTTCATGAAGTGAAGTAGTAACCTTATCAACGACCAGGAGAAGCAAAATGCAAAACGCAAAAAATATCGCCTTCCTCATCGCCAGTGCAGCTCTGCTGGCCGCTTGCTCGACCCCAGTGAAAGTGACTGAGCCAGCACCAGTTGTGGAATCCAAGCCAGCAACCCCACCAGCAGCTGACACCCGCGCTGTAGCCCCAGTGGAAACCAAGTCGATCGATCCTCTGGACGATCCAAAAGGCGTGCTGGCTAACCGCTCCGTGTACTTCGACTTCGACTCCTACGTTGTGCGTCAGGACGGCCAGTCCGTGGTGCAGAACCACTCCGCATACCTGGCTAAAAACCAGCGTCAGATCCTGATCCAGGGTAACACCGACGAACGCGGCGGCGCCGAGTACAACCTGGCCCTGGGCCAGAAGCGTGCTGAAGCCGTACGTAAATCCATGGCAGCTCTGGGCGTACCAGAAGGCCGCATGGAAGCCGTATCCCTGGGCAAAGAGAAGCCAAAAGCTGAAGGCCACAACGAAGAAGCGTGGTCGCAGAACCGTCGTGCAGACATCGTCTACAAGTAATCTTTGCTAGACCCGCACACGGGGCGGCGCGCAGTTTATACTGCGCCCTGCCCCGTTTTTTATTTGAGCACTGAAAGCGTCCGACCATGATCAAATTCACCAAGACAGTCCTTGTGCTGGCCGCCTTTGCCGCCCTGCCCCTGAACGCTTCCGCCGGCCTGTTCGACGACGATGAAGCCCGCCGCGCCATTCTGGAGATGCGCGACAAGGTAAAGAAGCTGGAAGGTGACCTGAAAAACCTGATCGACACCAAGACCGACAAGAGCGCCACGCTGGACCTGATCGCCCAGCAGGAACGCACGATGGAAGAAATCGCCCGTCTGCGCGGCCAGGTCGAGCTGCTGGCCAACTCGATCGACGTTGCCGCCAAGCGCGAAAAAGACTTCTACGCCGACCTCGACGCCCGCCTGCGCAAGCTGGAACCGCGCGAAGTGACCATTGACGGCAAGACCGCCTCGGTCGATCTGGCCGAGCAAAAAGCCTACGACACCGGCATGCAGCTGTTCAAGGACGGCGACTACAAGAACGCCGCCACCGCGCTGGGCGACTTCGTCAAGCGCTACCCGGTCTCCAGCTACGCCCCCGGCGCCCAATACTTCCTCGGCAGCGCCTACTACGCCCAAGGCGACTGCAAGTCCGCCATCGTAGCGCAGCAAGCCCTGGTCAAGAACTACGGCGACAGCCCGAAAGCTGCCGACGCCATGCTGAACATCGCCAGCTGCCAGACCGAGCTCAAGGCCGTCAACAACGCCAAGAAAACGCTGCAAGACCTGATCAAGGCCTACCCCGACTCCGAAGCCGCCGCCACCGCCAAAACCCGCCTCAAAGGCAAATGACCAAGGGTCAGACCCCGCGGGTCTGACCCAGGTGTTAGGTTTTAGTGCCAGAAGGCATTTGACAACACCAATAGGTCAGCCTATAATCCTGCTTCTTCTTTCGACGGGTCGTTAGCTCAGCTGGTAGAGCAGCGGACTTTTAATCCGTTGGTCGCAGGTTCGAATCCCGCACGGCCTACCATTCGAAAGTTGAACAAGTTGCACCTTGGGTCGTTAGCTCAGCTGGTAGAGCAGCGGACTTTTAATCCGTTGGTCGCAGGTTCGAATCCCGCACGGCCTACCAAGAATTATCAAGGAAGCCCACGAATTTACGTTCGTGGGCTTTTTTGTTTCTGGTCGCTCTCTGGTCGCGACAGAACCAAGATCCCTCATTGTCTTCGATCAACGCCACAAAGCTATCACCCCATAACCAAACTACGGCGAACGTCGAAAGTTTGGCGTAAATTTGCCGACCGTCGTCTTAGGAGAGAAATCCAACGTAACTGACTCTACGGGTTGCGGACGGGTTGCTACATCCCTCCAGTCGAGATGAAGTGGCGTACCATAATCAAAACGAATGTGCTCACCGGCCGCACCAACAATCACATTCGACCACTCGATACCGAGTATTCCCGGCTGATCAGATGGCAATTGGGCGTCTAGAGAGTCAGAGCGAAGATAAATCTGTAGACAGACTGAACCAGCTGAAAAAACAAAAATAATGCGCGGTCGCACGTCATTATCTATAGCGCGGCGTAACAAAACTCCTACCGCAAGCGGCGGGGCATTCCCGATTGCCGAAAAAGATAGTCCTACCTCGAGGAGCGTAGAGTAGTCTGTTTCGTTAGGATCAAGTATCCAAGCTCGTATTTTCTTGTAATTATCTAACTCGTCTTCGGGAAGCAGAGCAATCGCCATCTTTACTAGCGCTTTATATGCATGGCGCGGTTTAAAAGGAACACTAGCTACCGGATATATCATCCGAATATTTCCCGTCGCACGATCTCTAAAAACATGCTCACGCGCATCCACTCCGCGCAGAACAATAGAAATCCTTGAGGGCTCGCTAGATGCCTGCCGGGAGATCACTGATAAGCCACTCGATCTGCCAGTCTGCCGAATTTTATTCTGTTTTCCCTTAACACCTCCGAGGGTCAAAAATGGGCTAACACTATTAGACAGCGCGTCATCATAAACCGAAAAGAGCTTATTACAATTATCACACTCATCAAGCGAAACAACCCACTTATTACCTAAAGCTTCAGGGAAAGTATGCGAAACGTTCCTGAACCGCGAAGCGTCAGTGGAGCCGCAGTAACGACATACTCCTTTTCGACCAAGATATGTCACCTCCCCGCCAATCGATCCCTTGGTTTGCTGTAGTAGCGTGTATATCCCACCTAACACGCGATCACCAATCTGCGGTCCAGTCTTATTGGCATCAGAACACATGCAATTACCTCTCAAAGACATCAAAGCAGCTCATGCATGCCGCTCATATAAATTTTTGTCATTAATAGCCGCTCAACCTGTCCAGGGGCCTTCGTATTGGCCTCCCACTTGGAGATCTCCTCAACTTTGCAGTTGAGCAGCGCTGCCAGCCACTCTTGCGATAGGCTATGTCGTTTGCGGAGCTTAATAATCGCCTCAGGTGAGAACTGTCTGGCAAATGCATGCCTAGCCCAAACTAACCCCCGCGTAGCGATTATTCCAATTAATTTTTGTTGCGGTCCACTTATGCGTCGCTTTCCCGTCATCCATTGTTCAACAATGTATCGATTCGCTAATACCGCACTAGCCAGCCCATCGATACTTGCTTTGGATGAATCGAGAATAGAACTGAACTGGTTGAGCGTGTCACCAAGATATCTCGCTCGAACCTCAGCAGGTCCAATACCATGAGCTTCGAGTTTTCTTATAAGCCGCCCGCTATCATTAGCCGACAATTTCGTTCGTGTTACGGTCAATCCAAAGCGGCCTATAACATCAAGACGAAGTTTGATTGCATCGACGACTTCACGCTTTCTGACTCCCAACTCGCGAGCGATCGCATGGGCAGACAAAAAATTTCGATACATGAAATCACCATGATTTGGCAATTTCATAACCGTTATTCTAGGGGGAGCCGCACCGATAGCAACCTCAGAGGAACTGTTATAACAGCAGCTTCGTCCCCAGTACATATTCAGAAGAAGTTGCTCTCTAGCGAGCATGGCAGCGCGATTATCAAACCGAAACAGAACTGAAAACTTGAACACATCCGTGCCGAAATATCTGGCATCCCCAACCAATCCAGGATTTTTGTGTGTGAGGTTTTCCAATTCCTTCATGTGCTCCCCCCAGCGGCGGAGACGGTTATCGGTAGAACCGAAATACATCCTCCCTGTCGACATATTCTTAATGCGATATACGATGAAATTTTTTGGCCGAAAATCGACCGCAATAGTGGAACTATCGCTCTCACCATCTTCGATTGACTCGGTGTTTGCTAAGGGAAATGGCATATGCAATAAATTTGATGATCAACTTATCAACACGGCTACGGTACAGCGAAACCTGAGGCGAAGCAACCAGCCGTAAGCCCGTAGTTGCCCAAGAGCGTAAATCTTCCGCGTTCCCAACAGAGTTAAATCCATCCAACAGTGTGCAGGGCGTGCAGACACCGATCTCCCCGCGCTTATCACTGTCCCACGCAGCGCCCTCTCCCCAAGCAAAGCGCCTTGGACCGGAAATGCACCGGACACCGCGACCATCCCGGCGTCGAAAAAATCCGCACCTGAATGCGCGAAGCGCAGAGGCACGCATCAAAGAAGCGAGTCGTCCGCTGCCGGAAGATCCACGGATTCGACCTTCTAGTACCCAAAAACGTACCACCATCAACCAACCTACCCACGATAGGAGCGTAAGCAATGAACAGACAGTTCCGCTTCAACAAGAAGCTGATCGATGCCCTCCCTCCGCATCCAGAGGATGCAAAGTCCAAGGAAAGTGAATACTCCGATACCGAAGTAGCAGGCCTGCGGGTGATCGTGACCCGGAAGGGCCGCAAGTACTTCCTACTCCGCTACACCCTCAACGGCGCAAAGCGCAGCATGAAATTGGGCGACTATCCACAACTGGACGTGGCAGACGCCCGCCACCAAGCCCTCGATATTCGAGGCAAGATTGCGAACGGTATTGACCCGCAGCGCGAGCCAGAACCGACGCCGAAAGCAGATCTAACGCTCAAGGCCTTCGTGACCGACGACTACCCACTCTCCATCGTGGTCAGCCTGTACCTCAACAGCCGAACCCGAGAATGGGCCGTATCGACGCCGAAGCTGTACGGCACGCCACTTTGCCAATCGGATGAAGGGACGACGCAAAAGGACAACATCGGCGCAAGCGTTACCGAATACCCGGCCATCAACTGCATCCCTCGCAAATTTAGCCAATCGTCCACGCCCCAGAAGAGCGGCATGCCTACGGCACAAGCACCAACGAGCTGGGAACTCGTGCGAGAGATTCCGGCTCGCGGCACATCGCCCGGCAGAAGCAGTACATCGACGCCAAGAACGTCGAAGTCAAGGGAGCGATTAAGGTAGTGCGCTCGCTGTATTCGTTTGATTCGGTTCAGCGCGTATCGTTCGCGCCACCGTACAAATCCTACGTCGAGCTGACGTGGGTATCGTGCGATCAGGCCAAGATTAGCAGCGGAGAAAACCTCTTCTACAAAGTTACCGACTACTACGCAGGAGACATGGGTACGGGGCAACTCGTCAAGTCCAGTACCAGCAAAGACGGCGATGAAAACGACGCCTTCAACTGGAAGCGGGACTATAACGATACCTTTACCAAAAAATTCTGCGGCTAACTGGCCTTCGTCACCACATCACTCACGCATAAATAGTGTGCAGATGTGCAGAAGTCACGCGCCTGAGTATCAAGACTTCATATCCAGAGTGTGCAGACTGTGCAGAAATCGGGTGCATAAAATCGGCCGTCCAAAACGCATCTTGGGGCATCTTCCGGTTAACCTGCCCCTATGTTTCCATAGTCTCTGAGCGCAAATCACAATAAAAAATCAGGGAGATGCCGAGAGATGGGCCTTCGCGAATGGCCCCCGGTCAAATCAATAGGTTTGCGCCCGCTTTTCCCCGGCTATAACGCGCGTCAACATCTTCATCGAGTCTAACCCTAGACACAAAATAATTTCGTAAGTAGACTAATTAGCAAAAAATCGCGGCAGCAATGACGTTTAAGCAGTGACCGATGCGAGCAGAAAAACAACGTAAGGAAGAGGCTTGAGCATGAGGAAAATAGTAGAGTCAAATCCACAGATGGCCGCCGCTATTGGGGATCTGCTTCCCGACATCGAAAAAATCTTAAATGCGAGCGGGCAGCCTTTGTCATCAAGGATAACTGCTGCCATCGCAATTCTGCTGAAACACTTTATAAAAGTAACAGGGGCCACAGCAGAGCCGCCATACGAACAAAAATGGTATGCAGTTCTCTTCGCTATCGTCTCAGATTGGTATGAGACACGGTATGGTGCCGCACTACGGGAAAAAATCGGAACATTACTCGGAGTGGTCGAGATTCACAACATTCCGTTCAAGGTTACCATTGAGCCCATGTAATGACCCAGTGATTTCCTGCTCAGGTGATAATACAGAAAGGACATCACGTGAGCATGGTCATGGAAGAGGAAGTAAAACGCTGGACGGCGAAGCGCAAAGCGGCGCTGGTGACGGAAATCATC
>Ga0209130_1000258_pt1 | contig 66568 bp, 46 predicted proteins | sample AraplaMF_Cvi_mLB_FD_184264 | JGI IMG/M metagenome (GOLD analysis project Ga0209130, IMG submission 184264) | Arabidopsis root microbial communities from the University of North Carolina, USA - plate scrape MF_Cvi_mLB (SPAdes) (version 2) | ecosystem: Host-associated > Plants > Roots > Endosphere... | reverse complement strand
TGTAGAAGCAAAGTTGGAATGTCTGGTTTCCGCAAAGCAGAAGTGTCACCCCCCGCTCCTTCGGAGCGAGGCGGAGGCGACGATGGGGCTAGTTCTCATGAGCGAGCGCGAGCTGCATCGCATCGAGGTTCTATCGCGGGTCCGGGATGGGACTGCGAGCATGGCGTCGGCCGCGGTGCTGCTAGCGCTCAGTCCGCGACAAGTGCAGCGTCTGATGGTGCTTTTCGAGGCTGAAGGCGCTCCGGCGCTTCGCCATAAAGCGCGTGGCCGACGGTCGAACAACCACATCCGAGATGGCGTTCGGGACTACGCGCTGGCGCTGATCCGCGAGAACTACGCCGACTTCGGCCCGACACTCGCGGCCGAGAAGCTGGCCGAGCGGCACGCGCTGAAGGTGTCGCGCGAGACGGTGCGGCATTGGATGAAGGAAGCCGGCCTGTGGTTGTCGCGGGCACAGCGCAGGCGCTTCCACCGACCGCGGCTGCGGCGCGAGCACTTCGGCGAGCTGATCCAGATCGACGGCTCAGATCACCGCTGGTTCGAGGATCGTGGACCGCCCTGCACGCTTCTGGTCTTCATCGACGACGCGACGAGCCGGCTGATGGAGATGCAGTTTGTGCCGTCCGAGACGACGGAAGCCTATTTCGCGGCGCTCGAGCGCTACCTGGGACGGCATGGCAAGCCCGTCGCGTTTTACTCGGACAAGCACACGGTCTTCCGGGTGGCGCGGCAGGATTCGCACGAAGGCGACCGCATGACCCAGTTCGGCCGCGCCCTCAGCGAGCTCAACATCGAGATCATCTGCGCCAACTCCAGCCAGGCCAAGGGCCGCGTCGAGCGTGCGAACCGCACGCTGCAGGATCGCCTCGTCAAGGAGCTGCGCTTGGCCGGCATCTCCGACATGGCCTCCGGCAACGCCTTCCTCCCGGGATTCATGGCGGACCACAATCTGCGCTTCGCCAAGGCCCCAGCCGCGGAGGGCGACGAGCATCGTCCGCTCAACCTGCCCCCACACCGCCTCGACGAGATCCTGTGCTGGCGCGACAGGCGCTATGTCGGCGCCCAGTTGGCCTTCTCCTACGACAGGCGGCGCATCATCCTGGAGGAGACGGAGCTGTCGCGCGGTCTCGCTGGCAAGTATGTCGACACCTACGCCTTCCCCGACGGCCGCTTCGAAGCCCGCTGGAAGGGCATGCCCCTTCCCCATCGTGTCTTCGACAAGGAGCAGCGGATCGTCCACACAGCGATCGTCGAGAACAAGCGCCTCAGCGAGATGCTGACCCTCGTCAAGGCGATGCAGGACCAGTTGCCGCCCCGTCCGGTGCGCGTCGGTAAGCGCAGTAACTACCAGCCGACCGGCCGCAAGACCACCGGACGGCTCTCCTTCGTCGACAAGCACATCGCGGCGCGTGAAGCCCGCATGGCCGGGCAGGGCTGCGATATTGAGGTCTCCGCCCTGCCCGGCCATGCCCCGTCGAGGCAATCGGATGACATTTCAACTTTGCAGAGATAGCGACTTTCCAACTCTGCAACATCAGCAGATGTAGGCACCCGTTAGAAAGGTCACAGCAGATGTAGGCGCAAAGTTAGAATGTCTCACCGTGGCAAACTAGGAATGTCACACTCCTCTGCCGTGACGTGCGTTGGAGTTTGGCATGGGCTGGGTGGAGATGAGCGAACGCGAGCTTCGCCGCGCTGAGGGGTGCTGGGGCTTCTGGAACACCACGGCTTCAACGTTCCTCAGGGGACGCTGCGGAAGTGGATGAGCGAGGACGGCCTTTGGCTTTCGCGCAAGCAGCGGCGCCGTTTCATCAGGTATGCCGCGGCTGATCATGATTCAAATAAATTGTTAGAAAATATCAGAATCCTGATTGAAATTGACAGAGGCCTGATTTTGATACATTATCCTGATCGTCAATAACGATAGATATGGCATCCTGATCGTGTCCTATGTGGGTGAAGAGGTCATCAGCACGCTTCAGGAGGCGCGCACCGCTGCGGGCTTGAGCCAGCGTGCCCTGAGCGCAAAATCCGGATTGTCCCAAAGTCACATCTCTCAGATCGAAAGTGGTACGCTCGAACCTGGACTGTCCAAGCTGATCCAGATGGCGCGTGCGCTCGATCTGGAGGTCGTGCTGATCCCCAGAACGCTGGTCCCTGCCATTAGAACCCTTGCCATGGGGTCGCGGCCCGCGCGCCAATCCCCGACCTCCGCATTGAAGGAGATTGATCGCGCGCGGCGAATTCTGATGAAAAAGCGCAATGAGCTCGCAGAAAGCGTCTTCCTTGATCGTATGCTCAGCGATCTGCAGTTTTTCCGCCACGCACCCCTCGCGGGCACTGATATCGGAATGATCAGGCGAGATGCCGATCGCCTCAAAGCGCTTTCGGCTCGCGAGGCCGATGCGAACCAGCTACGGAATATCGCCAGAGAATGGGCAGTAAGACGAAACCAGCTGGCGCATGGTCCGAGTGAGCGGCCGCGTCCGGCATATGCCGTCGATGACAATGACGATGCCTGACGTCTCCGTTCTCGATGTTCGCCTTTATGAACGCTCGGTTGGCAGCCTGACGCTGCTTCCGGGCGACCGAACCGTATTCGCCTTCAACGACGATTACGTGGCGGACGAAAACCGGCCCACGCTCAGCCTGTCATTCAAGGATGATGTGGGCGGGCTCATCACTGGACTCAGGCCGACACAGCGCGTCGTTCCGCCGTTCTTTTCAAACCTCCTGCCTGAAGGCCCTTTGCGCAAATATCTGGCCGAGCGCGCCAGTGTGAACCAGCAGCGCGAGTTCTTTCTGCTCTGGGCGCTCGGCAAAGATCTGCCCGGTGCACTGTCGATCCATCCAAGCGATGGCGAGGCTATGCCGCCCGAAGCTGCCCAGATGCTGGATCAGGCGCGGGGCAACAATGCGCTGCGATTTTCGCTGGCTGGTGTTCAGCTCAAATTCTCGGCTTTTCAGAACAAGGGCAAGGCTGGCGGTCTCACCATTCCGGCACAGGGCGTCGGCGGCTCCTGGATCATCAAACTGCCCTCGCAGCAATTTGCGGGTGTGCCCGAAAACGAATTCTCGATGATGACGATCGCCAGGCAGATGGGCATGGACGTGCCCGAGATCAGGCTGATGGATCTGGCGGAGATCGGCAATATGCCGGAGGGTCTTGGCGAACTGCGCGGCCAGGCGCTTGCAATCAAGCGCTTTGATCGGACTGAAACAGGTCCGGTCCATATCGAGGACTTCGCGCAGGTGTTCGGGGTTTATCCTGAGCACAAATACGAAAGGCGAAGCTACCGCAGTATCGCCGAAGTGCTTGCGATCGAGACAACTGAGGCGGACGTGGCGGAGTATTTCCGGCGCCTCGTTTTCGGCACGTTGATCGGCAACGCCGATATGCATCTCAAAAATTGGTCGCTGATCTATCCGGACCGGCAGTCGCCGATGCTCGCGCCAGCCTATGACCTGCTTTCGACCATTCCTTATATCAAAGACGATTGCGCTGCCCTGAGCTACGCGCGCACACGGAAGATGGCCGAGCTGTCGATTGACGAACTCCGTTACATGGCCGCCAAAGCCCTCCTCCCGGAAAAGCTCGTCGTCTCGACAGCACTCGAGACAGTCGACCGCTTCCAGACAGTGTGGCATCAGGAAAAGGCCAACCTTCCCTTGCTTGCCGACATCGCTTCAGTCGTCGAACGGCATTCTCAGGGGCTCGCGATCACCAGGAAAGAATAGCGATTTACAGGCGTCACCCTCACCCTGATTACGAGTTTCAGAGACGCGCGACGGTCCGCGGGTGTCATCTGTGCTCCGATAGTCAAGCTTGTAAGCTTTGAGCTGATCTAAGCTAGCCGCGTGGCGCCAGTTGCGGGCTGATCGCCGCCCGAAAGCGGCGGGGCGCCTATGATGATTTCGGCCAGCTTGTCGTGCCGAAGCTTCAGTCGCGAAGCGTCAAGCAACCAATGCGGCACCGATCGGCAACCCGAACGGACACAATCTCTGCAAGGGATAGCCGATCTTTGAGGCGCGGGGATCGTGCGCGGTTACGGGCTTAGGCACCAGGCCTGCTTCAAGCGGCAGAGCTCCGCGAGCATATCCTTGTACTGCTCTTGAAGCTTTGCTCTTTCGCTTCTGCCGATCGGCTGATTGATATAGCCGTGCGGGCCCGGAAGATTGACCCGGACCTTGTGCTCGCCGACATGCCCACCGCCGATTTGGTGGTTCTGAACATTGGGAGCATAGTACATCACATGTGGGAAGCTAACCGTCACGATCCGATCACTGCTGTCCGGCTCGGCATAGGTGCGCAGGATTGGGGAAAGCATATACGACACGCCTGCTCGGTGCGGAACGGGATAATGGCCCTGTTTGACGCGCTCCCTGAAAATTCCTTTCAGTTCGCCGGCGGGCACGCCTTTCGCCTGCATCTCAGCCACATCGAACATGATCCGCATCTGCGCAGCTGCTCCGACCTCGTCGAAGGCGACGGGGTATAGAATGTCATCGCGATAGGATTTCAACGGCCAGTCCCCTCGTAGCGCATCGTCACCGGTACGAGCCACGAAGGCGTGGAAGCCGTTGCTTCCGTGGCGAGCGAGCTGGAAGCCTTTCTCCGGATCCAGCGTGTAGACCGCCGAACCTGCGCGCAGATCGTCCGGAAGAGCGCTGAGTGCGAGCTCGATTTCCAGGGTCTGGGGAAGAGGATGAGGTTTCACATTCGCATTCGCAGCGTTTTCATTCGCTAAAACTGGCGAATGAGCGACCAGCATGACTGCAACTGTCGAAGTAATGGCACGTACAATCTTCAGCATCATGAGGCTTTCTCCTGCAAGCTGTTTCCGAGCCCGCGCAGTCATGTTTCGATGAAAAGCTGGCGCGCAGGCTGCCCATCAGCTTTCGGCCTTTGCCGGAGATCGCTAGGCCGGAGGATCTTCGGTAAAGGCGACCCTCGCCTCGGCGACGACGTAGCGGGCATAGCGGTAGTCATGGATGAAGCTGATCTGGTCCCCCGACCATTCGAGCCACATCAGGTAGCTCACTGACGCTCCCGCTCCGTTCTCGAACACGGCGATGACTTCTTGCCCCTCCAGCCAGGCAGGCACTAGTCGCACGGCATCGATCTTGGCGTAGGTCGTGAAGAAGGCGCCGACCTGCGCGCGCCCGGCGCGGGCGGGATGCGAGGCTTGGACCAGTTTGACATCGTCGGCGAGAAGCGCGCGCAAACCATCCCAGTCGCGCTGGTTGAAGAGCTCTACGTAATGCGCCACAGCTGCAGAAGTCGGTCTAGCGTCTGATGCCAAGGCTGCTTGCGGATTGACGTGTCGAAGCTGGGCGCGCCCCCGCGCGAGATGTCCTTTCACGGCGTCGACCGAGAGGTCTAGAAGCGCGGCGATCTCAGAGAGTGGCTCGCCGAGCACGTCCTTCAGGATGACAATGCTGCGTTGGCTGACCCCAAGCTCCAGGAACCGGGATATCGCAGCTTCGACCGCCTCGCGGCGCATCAACGCCTCAGTGGGATCGGGAGTTGCTGCGTCAGCGACATCCGACGCGGCTTCAATCGGTTCGGCGGTACGTGTCTGGCGGCTGCGCAATAGATCGAGGGCACGATTATGCGCGATACGGAATAGCCAGGGACGCAGCGCTGGAGCCTCATGCAGATCCTGCAGCGCCGCCATGGCGCGCACAAGCGCGTCCTGCACCACGTCCTCGCCCTCGAAGGTCGAACCCATCAACCGGGCGCAATAGCGGTGCAGCTCAGGGCGGAGCATGTTGGCTTGGGCGAGCAGCGCCGTCCTAGCTTCGCTCGTCAACGGCTGCGCGCCTGTGTTCATTCCCCCAGCCTCTCCATGACCGCGACGCCGCTATCGCCCGAGAGCCCGAAGGCGAAGCCATCGGCATGCGCTGGATCATCCAATATTGCGACGACGTGCTCGCCGAAGGCCCGAGGCGGCATCGGTGCTCCGAAGCGAGCGACGAACGCTTCTGGCGTTATTCCCATGGCTTGTGCATAGGCGCCGGCGGCTGTGTCACCGATGCCGGTGCCGAGCACCATTTGCCGCGGCAAGATGGCTTGGAAACGGATTCCAAGCTCTCTCTGCTCGGAGACTCGGTTGGCGTATTTGGCCATGAACCAGAGCATGCGCTTGGCGCCGCCGTAGCCGCCCGACATGGGCGAGCCGCCAACGGCTGCGCCGCTTGATACCACCAGGACCCGACTTCCGGCTGCGAGTGGCAGGTTTAGCGCTGATTGCAGCCAATGCAGCCCGGCCTTGACGTCATGCTCCCACGGCGCCGTAAAATCTGACCAGCTGATCTGGTCGAGCCGAGCCATTGGCGGCTTGGCGCCCGCGTTCAACACGAGGATATCCGGCCGGGCCTCGGCAAGAATACGATGTGCGGCGGCGCTGTCCGTGATGTCGGCGGCGCGTGTTGCGACCTCTAGCCGGCTCCGCACCGCCTCGAGCGCCTCGGATTGGCGCGCGACTACGGTGATCTTGGCTCCTTGGTCGACAAGTGCCTCGACGAGTCCCAGCCCAAGGCCGCGGCTGCCGCCGGTGACCAAGACCTTCTTGTCCTTCAGGCTCATATCTACGGCTCCATCATGTGCTGGAGCTAGAACGGATGAGCGCGCGAAAAGGAGTCAGACTGCGGGAAATCCGCGATCGCTGCGCCGAGGTATCAGGTCTTTGTGCACCGCCGGTCGAGCCGGCATCGGTACGTGACGCCCACCCTTCATGTCGAATTTCAGAAAAGCGCGACTGCCTCGGCAACGAACTCGATCCTGACGGGTTGCAGTCGCTGAACATGGAATAACCCGGCATGACGAAATCCTGGGAATCGAAATTGGTGGCAGTCAGCCCGAAGGCGCCAAAAGGCTTTCGGTCGTTAGTCGCGCCCGTCCATCGAGGCTCGACTACCCTGTTCGAGAGTGCGGCAGCAGTTCGTGACACATGGCGACACACCGACGCGGCCTATACTTACGGACTCTACGGCACGCCGACGACCCTGGAACTCGCAGCGCGGATCGCCGAGCTGGAAGGCGGCGACCACACTTTTTTGGTCCCGGGCGGCCAGGCTGCGCTCGCGCTGGTGAACCTCGCTTTCGCCCGGCCGGGCGATCATATCCTCATTCCCGACGCCATCTACGGACCGCATCGGCAGATTGGCGAGAACCTCTTGCGAGGATTCGGGATCGAGGTGGAGTTTTATGATCCCCTGATCGGAACGGGGATTGCCGCACTTTTGCGTAGCAACACCCGGCTCATCTGGTGTGAGAGCCCGTGCTCCGTCACGATGGAAGTTCAGGATGTGCCGGCTATTGCGCAGGCGGCAGCGGGCCGTGGCATTACGATCGCGATCGACAACACCTACGCTGCGGGCGTTCTATTCGATGCCTTCGCCAAGGGTGCCGATGTCTGCGTACAGGCCCTTACGAAATATATCGGCGGCCACAGCGATCTGCTCATGGGTTCGGTGACGGTGAAGGATGCCATGCGCTACGAACGCATCGGCAGTGTCCATCAATTACTCGGAATGGCGGTCTCTCCTGATGACTGCAGCCTGGCGCTCCGCGGCTTGCAAACGCTTGCAGTCCGTCTGGAACGGTTGGAGAAGTCGTGCCTGGAGGTTGCGACATGGCTTGCAACGCGACCGGAGATTGCAACCGTCCTCCATCCAGCGCTGCCGGGCTCGCCAGGCCATGAGATTTGGAGCCGCGACTTCAAAGGTTCGGCGAGTGTCTTCTCTGTCGCCTTCCATGAGCGCTTCTCGGATGAGGACGTGTTCTCCTTCATCGACGCCCTTCAGCTTTTCGAAACGGGCTACAGTTGGGGCGGCACCACGAGCCTCGCGGTGCCGTATCTGGCCTTGGCGCGGACCGCTGCACAGAAGAAGCCGAAGCTGGTTCGCCTCAATGTCGGCCTGGAGGCAACGCAGGACTTGCTCGCTGATTTGGAACAGGCGCTTAGAAGCCTGGCGTAGACAGACAGCGCCAGGGCTGCTTTCCGAAAGCTCCCATGATCCGCCGCAGCTACGATATAACGAAGATGGCGAAGTTCGATTGAGGGGGCGCGCGCCAACCAGTTGCCTCATCTTGCGCCGCTCGAGTTCGGGGAATTTGCGCCTCTGTTTCGAGGAATCGCTCGTGCAGCGCGCGGCTACAACCGAGGATCGGCGGAACATCCTCTCACCGCGCCGGTTTCCTTGTCGCGCAGAATTTCAGGCGCGAGCGCGGGAGCATTGTGATGAACGGTATCATCTATATTGTCGGCTTGGTCGTGGTCGTGTTGGCCATCCTGTCGTTCCTCGGCCTCCGCTGAGACGCCGTCGTCCTCCCCGAAAGCCTTACCGTAGCATTGCCCAACCAGGCCCCGATTGATGTTTGATCATCCAATCCCGTTGCCTCGACGTTGTAGCGATAGATCGCCGCAAGGCCATGCGAAAGGGCGACGCTGTACCGACCATCTGGACCATGCCACTTCGTCAAACTTCATGCTCATGTCTCAGCACGTGTTTGTCTTTGGAACGCTGAAGAAGGGCTTTCCGCTCCATGAGCGAGGGCTTCGGGACGCGATGTTTCTCGGGTCGTATTCGACACGCGCGTGTTTTCCTCTGGTGATCGCTGGACCTCGGTTCGCTCCGATGATGTTCAATGAGCCGGGCGTCGGCTTCAGGTCGTTGGTGAGCTCGACGATGTCGACGAACAAACGCTGACCAACCTTGATTGCCTCGAATCTGTCGGGCTGCCCGGCAACATGCGTGTTGCGATCGATGTCGAGCCGATCGGGAGAGGACGCTCAGTCTCCGCGCATGTCTACGTGAAATCGCGGAACCTCGCCAACCCATGCACTGGATATCTGCAGATTTATGAGGATCGACGCTTCCTTCCTAAGTAGCGCGGAACGGCGACTACGGTTGATCGGACCTCTACCCTCGTGGTGCTCCAGGCACCGGCGAACAAGGAGGCTGCGCCGGCAGCGCATGTTTCCCGCCAGAACCCCCGGAGAATCGCCGCCCGCTCGTGGCATGGGTTTCGGGTTCTCCGGGAGCGGTGGAATCCAGACTTCTGCAGAATCCGTCCGGCACCTTCGGCGCCGGGACATTGGTGTCTCTCAACGCGGGGAACGGCAAAGCGTTAACTTCTCCGTGCGACCAATTTGCCGGGGGTCGAGCTAGTCTTGGGTATAAGCGATGACGGCGCGCGGCGGCGCCAGCGAAAAGGGGCAGCTGGACGCTGTATTGCAGCGTTATCATCTCTGGGTTGGCCGGAGGCTAGGCCTGCCCGATCTCGATGAGGCCGAGGCTGGATCGCTGCGGCGTCTACAGTCTGAAGTTTTCTCCGCGATCCTGCCGCCAGTGCTCATTTCCAACATGGCGGCAGCCGTGGTCACGGCCGCAATCGCCTGTTGGCATGGCTGGGTGTTCAGTGCACTTGGCTGGCTCACATGCGTCATCGCAATCGGCTTTGCTGGCTTGCGCCGCACCCAGGCACTCAAAGCACGCCAGCGAGTTGAGCCGCCTTCGGAGCGGTTCACCCGTCGCACGATCGTTGATTCAGCCATATTGGCTCTGCCGTGGCTCATCGCTGGTCTCTGGCTCAACCCTGCCCTCGCGCCAGAAATGGAGACACTTCTCGCCACCATCCTGGCCGGCTTGATCTTCGCAGGTATTTTTACCATGGCGAGCATGCCGGCGGCGGCTTTGACCTTCTCCGGCATGGTGATGATCGGTCGCCTGCTCCAGGTTATCTATACGCCGATCGATCAGGCACTCAGCAATTTTGCGCTGCTCGTCATCTATAGCATCATCCTGTTGGTATCGTTGCGAGCCTTTGCGCGGCTGTACATCGACCGCATTCGCTCAGCGCTCCTGGCTTCCAAACTCCGAAAGGAGGCCCTCTCGCGCGCAACCCATGAGGAGGATCGCAGGGAGTCTGCCGAGGCACATGCACGCCGCTTCCGCGACGAGGTGGGCGACATCATGAACGCTTTTACGAACTCGGCCGGACGCATGACCGAGGCCGCCGTCATGCTGCGCACCATTGCGGGAGCGACGCATGGGTCGGTGAGCAAAGCCGTCTCGCGCGTGGCAGATGCCGGCGTGGATATCTCGTCGGTAGAGACCTGCTCCCACCGTCTTGCAGACAGCGTCGAACGAATCCGTCGCGAGACCAAAGCAACGACCGGTCTCGTCGGCACGGCGGCAGAGGATATCGAGGCCGCCATCGCGATCCGAGCCGAACTGACCGATGCGGTCCGCGATATCGGTGATGTCTCGGAGGTGATCCGCGGCATCGCCACGCAAACCAATCTGCTTGCTCTCAATGCGACGATAGAGGCGGCCCGCGCTGGCGCTGCAGGAAGGGGCTTTGCTGTTGTTGCCGGGGAGGTGAAGGATTTGGCCGCACGCACTGCGGCCGCGACAGAGGAAATCGGCGTGCGGATCGAGGAAGTGCGGATCGCAACTGAACGGTCCTTGGCGGCTATGCGAAACATCGGTCAGTCCACCGAGGCGATCGTCGACGCGACCGGCGGCATCGTGCGCGCTGTCGACGAACAGGCGAGCACGATCGATACGATCGCATCTCTCTTGGCCCGAGCAATTCTTCGGACCGAGGAAGCAACCGGCGCGATGAAGCAGGTGGCGTTCGATGCAGAACGCACGCTCTCAAGCGGCGAAGAGATCGCTAATGCCGCCGCGGTGGTTGATGGAGAGGTCAAGCGCCTGGGACAGACAGTAACCCGGTTTTCGGGACAGGTGGCGAGCTAAGTCGGTCTTCAGTGGGCATCTCCCGCGCGTCATTCGCGAATATTGAAACCTCACCCGCAAGCGGAGATTAGAAGCTCGGTGGGCAGGCCTGCTTACGTGCATCGTTCCATCAGTTCCGAAATTCGCGCCGTCGTTTTGAGACCGGGGGCCTGTCAGAACAAGGACCGTGGCTTCCCCGGTGAGATAACACCGTTCTCCTTCAATCGCCGGAAATCAGCGATGACGCCCGCGGAAGTTGGCTCGACATAGAGGCCAGCCTCGGCGCTCTGCCATACGGCCTGCTCGATCGGCTCCTCAGAAAGGCGACGGTTCCGCCACGGGAGCGACGCAGCGCCTGCAGGACCTCGCGTAGTCGTACCGGCTGATGGCGGAAGGCAAGACTGCCGGCGCCCACTAGCGGTCTCGATCATCGCGGCCGTCGCCAACGCGAACGGCTGCGCGGTGGTGACGGACAATGAAAGAGATTTCGCCAGGCTTCAGATCATCAACCCATTGCGCCGGGGCTTGGAAGAGAAGGGCTGACGATGGCGCCGGTCAGTTGATCAGAAGCACCTGGGCTGAATGCGCGTTCGACAGCCCTCTTCCTATGCGGGCCAGCTCGCTGGGAACGCAGGACCACGCCTTCAAGTGCGTGCTCGCTGCCGGGTTTCAAGACGCGCGTTGATCAAGACGCTCAGCAGAACGGAATGGCGACTTTGAACCGCTCCGTGAGGTTAAAGCTGGTCCCGCAGACCAGTCGGGTGGCTGGAGGGGACACGCGAGGGCGATCAACCTACAAATGCCATGCGCAGGCCATCGCTCGCTGGAACTGGACGCTCCAAGGCCGCATCACCTAAAATCGCCTCTGTAAAAGTTTCGATCGGTTGTGGCATCCCGAAGAAATGGCCCTGCAGCTCGTCGCATCTCTCAGCGACGAGAAACCTCATCTGCTCAGCGGTCTCAACCCCTTCTGCCACGACGCGAATGCCAAGACTTCGTCCAAGTCCAAGGACGGTGCGGACGATGACCGCTGCCTGGGAATTGATCTCGATCTGCCCGACGAAGGACCGGTCGATCTTGATCTTGTCGAACGGGAAAGACTGCAAGGTCGCAAGCGAAGCATAGCCGGTGCCGAAATCGTCCATAGCGACGCTGATGCCGGCGTCCTTCAGGCGCCGCACGATTGAAAGCGCCCGGTTCGCGTCGGCGAAAATCGCGGTCTCGGTGATCTCGATCTCGAGACGCTCAGGTGCCAGTCCGGTCTCGGTCAGGATGGCGAAGATGAGGTCTGGCAGATCATCCTGCTGAAACTCGCGAGGGGACAGATTGACGGCGATCTTCAACGGTTGCGTCCAACGTGCCGCTTCAGTACACGCCGTTTGCAACACCCATTTTCCCAGTTGCGCGATGAGGCCGGTTTCCTCGGCCAGCGAGATAAATTCCGTAGGCGAGATGACACCGCGTTCGGGATGCCGCCAACGAAGAAGCGCTTCGAAGCCGACCAGCTCGCCGGAACGGGCCTTCACTTGCGGCTGGTAGTGGAGCTGAAGCCGCCCTCCCGCGAGAGCTTTCCGCAGATCGCGTTCGAGTTCGCGACGCCTGATGATGGCCTCGTCCATCGCCGTGTCGAAGAAGCGATAGCAGTTCCGACCTTCGACCTTCGCTCGGTACAGCGCACGGTCCGCCCGGCTGAAGATGAGCTGCTCGGTGAGGCCTTGTTGCGGTGCGCGCGCGATGCCAACGCTGAGCCCGATCTCGAACATGTGCCCATTGAAGAATAAGGGCTTTGCCACCGTCGCAATGAGAGCCTCAGCCAGCTTGCTGAGGGCTTCATCCGTCAGATCGCTCTTGATCAGCACGGCGAACTCGTCGCCGCCCAATCGCGCAACGGTATCCCCTGGAGCGATTTCGGTGGCGATCCGCTCGGCGACGAGCCTCAGCAGCTCGTCGCCGGCCATGTGCCCGGCCGTATCATTCACGATCTTGAATCGATCCAGGTCGAGGCACATCACTGCGCAGGCAGTGCCATTGCGGGTAACCTCCCGCAATGTGCAGCGCAGCAGGTCATAAAAGTGAGTGCGATTGACCAGCCCGGTCAGGCCGTCATGACGCGCCACGTGCGCAATCTGCTGTTCAGCGACCTTCCTTGCCCCGACGTCGATATGGGTGCCGACCACGCGCTCAGGCCTGCCCGCCCCGTCGCGCTGAACGACTTTTCCGCGGGCGAGGACCCAGCTCCAGCTCCCGTCCTTTCGACGAAGCCGGTGCTCTACCTCGTAAACCGACGAGCGACCGTCCAAATGCGTCTGCAAAATGTCCGAGGCTTTCGCCTCATCGTCAGGATGGATGAGGCGTCGCCACGTCGAAACATCGCCCTCCAGTTCTCCGACCTCATAGCCCAGCATCGTCACCCAGCGGTCGGACAACCAAGTTTGGCCAGTCCGGACGTTCCAGTCCCACAGGCCGTCACTTCCGGCGTCCAAAGCCAACGCAAGTCTCTCTTCGCTCTCCCGCAGAGCTGCACCATTCGATGCAAGAGCGCGATTGGCCCGCCTGAGCTGATCCGCGAAAAGCGTCAGCGCCGAGAATGCCAGGATCGTCAACATGACGGCAGCGATACCGACGGCCAGAGCCCCGCGCGCCAAACCATCGTCGGGAGGTGCCGCCGTTGGGTCCGGTACGGCTTGGGCCGCAGCCATGGACAGGAAGTGGAGCGTTCCTATGGCCCCGGTGAGAAGCGTTGCCGCAAGAGCGCGCGGGTAGAGACTGATCCGATAAATGAAAACGAACAGTGCCGCGCAGGTCAGGAGCAGCCCTGAAAGGAGTGCACTGGCGATCAGTCCCTCGTCCCATTCAAAATGACCGGGAATACGCACACCGGCCATTCCGGCAAAATGCATTGCGGCAATACCGGACGTCAGCACGAGACCGCTTGCCGCCACGGTCGCAGGACGGGCAGCGGCCCGAATTAGCGTTGCCGCGCCGGATGCAGCTGTGATCGCGACAACCAAGGAGGCCAGCGTCAGGCGCAGATCATAGCCTATCCTGATAGGAGGATCGTAGCCGAGCATGGCAATGAAATGCGTGCTCCAGATACCTGCACCAGCGGCAGAACCGGTTGCAAGCAGCCAGGCTGCCCCCGGCCAGACCCCGCTTTCCCGCGCTTGCTTAAGCAGGCCAAAGGCAGCGTGGCACGAGACCCAACAGACCAGACCAGAGAGCGGTAGCACCCACGCGGAATGCTCATCAGTCAAGCACGACAATGTTCGGTACATGGCGCCTGCGCATCTCGACGGTTGGACCTCGTCGTGTAGGCGGGAATGCGAAGGAGATCGTAAGCGCGAAAGCTAAAATTGAGCAGGAACCACCATACTCACCAACTGAGATACGGTCGGATCCCTTCAATCCGCACCGAAATGCCGCCTCTCGCCGCGGGAGGGTGCCACCTGATGGTTCTGACCCGACTATGGGATGCGGTGCTTATTGGGTCGATAGCGGACAGTAGACGGCAATCGCGGCAGAATGTCTGCCTTCCGGCATTTCCGGAGAATCGGCTTGTGTTACACGCCATCGCCTGGTTCCTGACAAGCGCTCTGCATCCTCGCTTCAGCGCGGCTTGGGCATGTCCAAGCAAGATCGAAAATTCGCAAGCCTCGCTGGCATCGAAGACACGCGATATGGAACGCAACAGAGAACTATGGGTCGCCCCCGCATGGGTGCGCGACATAACGCCTCTTAGATCAAACATTCGGCTGAATGCGCGAACGCGCTCGTCATCTCACCCAGCTCGTTCGGGAAGTCGCGCACCCGCATCGCCTTCAAGGCTGTGGACATCCGCTGACCAAAGGACGGCGCGATTCTGTCACTGCAAAATTTCGCTGTTTTGCGCCAGCCTTGCCTCAGCATCGCGGTAGGCGGCGTTGAGCAGCATCGTCAACGCGTTCCGCATTGCTGCGGTTAAATCCGCGTCCCCGCCATTGTCACTTTCCGCCTTGAATGCCAAGCGACCGATTTCAGCAAGAAGCGACTCCCGCAGCCCGTTCATCTGGCCGCGCGCATCGCGGTCTTTGCCGGCGTGGTGAACAATTGCAGCGACCAGAAGGTGCCTCAAGCCGGCATTGAGCCCTCGCGCGATGATTGCATCGTCAGTAGACATGGCTTCAGATCCGTTACTGACCCCTTCCTCGGAACCATTGACGGGCAGCACGGTTCCTCTCCGCATGGCAGAGGAATTGGCATGGCGCCGCGAGCGATTTGGAAGGGTATCTTGAAAATCGACGAGGTCACATGCCCCGTCGCCCTGTACACGGCCGCATCCACGGCAGAGCGTATTTCGTTTCACACCATAAACCGCAAGACCGGAAACCGTGTTCAACGTCAATTTGTCGACGAGGTGACCGGCAAACCGGTCGAGCACGACGATCAGGTCAAGGGTTATGACCGTGGGGACGGCGACTACGTCGTGCTCGAACCCGAGGAGATCGCGGCCGCCATTCCCGAAAGCGACAAGACGCTAAACGTTGCCACCTTTTTGCCTTGCGACGAGATCGACGACGTCTTCTTTGATCGTCCCTATTACGTGACGCCGAGTTCGCCGGTAGCCGCCGAGGCTTTCGAGCTGATCCGCGAGGCGATGACAGCTCGCCAAACTGCCGCACTCGCCCGCACGGTGATTTTTCGCCGGATGCGCTCCATCCTCGTTCGGCCGCACGGCAAGGGAATGATCGCGACGACACTGAACTTCGATTATGAGGTCCGTTCTGCCGAAGAGGCTTTCGCTGACGTGCCCAAGATGAAGATCCAGGACGAGATGCTGGATCTCGCGAGGCACATCATCGCGACGAAGGCCGGCGAGTTTGATCCCAAGGCCTTCGATGACCGCTACGAAACCGCACTGGCCGACGTGGTGAGGGCTAAGATCGAGGGCAAGAAAATCAAGCCGAGAAAGCCGCCGCCGGAAACCAAGGTCGTGGACCTGATGGAGGCGCTTCGGCAGAGTGCCAAAGCGGAAGGCGGCCAAACCGCGAGCAAAAAGCCTACAACCAAGCGCAAGGTCGCGGCCAAATCCTCAGGAAAAAAAGCGAAGAAGGCGGCAGCTTAACTTAGTCCGCCAAGTCAGGGCTTGCGAGGTTCGAGGCTTTTCTTGAGCGCATCCATAATGCTGATCACGTTGCCCTCGCTCGGGGACTCAGAACGAGGCTTTTGCGCTTTGCGCCCTTTGCCCTTGGCTTTGATGATGGCCAAAAGCTCATCCTGCACCGGATCCTCCGCCAACTCAGGCGACCAATCCTTTGTCCGCTTTTCGATCAATTTTTCCATGAGAGGGCGCATATCGCCTTCTGGTTCTGCCTTCTTGATCGCGGCGAAATAAGGCTTGTCGTTGCGGACCTCGTCGCCATAGCGCAGCGTCCACAGAATGATGCCATTGTCCCGGGGCTCGAGCAGCACGGCGCGTTCGCGGCGATAGAGGACGACACGGGAAATGCCGACTGTCTTGGTCGCCTTCATCGCTTCCCGGATCACGGAGTAGGCCTCTTCTCCAACCTTGCCGTCGGGAACGAGATAATGCGGTGTGTCGTACCAGATCCACCCCACCGAGGAGCGCGGCGCGAAAACCTCGATGTCGATGGTGCGGGTACTGTCGAGCGCGACAGCGTCGAGCTCGTCCTCCTCGAGAAGAACGTAGTCGTCGTCGCCCTTCGGATAACCACGGACCTCGTCGTCCTCAGCCACCGGCTTGCCTGTCACAGCATCGACGAACCGGCTCTGAATGCGGTTGCCGGTCTTTCGGTTCAGCGTGTGGAATCGCACTTTTTCGCTTTGGGACCTTGCCGGCATCATCGCGACGGGGCAGGTCACGAGAGAGAGCTTCAGGTATCCCTTCCAGAACGTGCGCTGTGCCATGTTCGAACTCCTGCCCACCACAACTGCGAGCGACCTCGTTCGTTCCGGCTTGACTCAGGCCGCTCTCCTGCGACCACCCAGTCGTTTGGCCGCCTCAGCCAATGAGCCCCCGGCTTCGCCGTACTCTTCCCAGCCCGTGCTCTTGCTCAAAAGCGCCGGGGCCGTCCTCAGCGTGTAATTCGCAGGATCGAGGCCCTTCTTCACCTTGCTCCACTGCAGCGGCATTGAGACATGCGCCCCCGGACGCGCGCGAGCCGACAGTGGAGCGACAGCCGTCGCCATCCGATCGTTACGCAGATAGTCGAGGAAGATCCTGCCATTGCGCAGCCGCTTGGCCATGTTGATGACGTAACGCGTCGGATCGTCGCCAGCCATCTGCTCGCAGACGCGCCGGGCAAACTCCTTCGCGCTCGGCCAATCCAGCTTGCCTCGCCTGGCTGCCTGCAGCGGCGTTACGACGTGCAAGCCCTTGCCGCCTGTCGTCTTGCAGAAGGCCGTGAGGCCCAGGGCTTCCAGCCTCTCCCGCATCGCTCTTGCCGCTGTCACGACGTCTTCGAACTCGACACCCGGGCCGGGATCCAAATCGAACACCAAGCGCCCCGGCACCTCGGGCTCCCCTGGTTGGCAATTCCAAGGATGCAGCTCGATGCCACCGATCTGTGCAGCGGCGATCACCGCTTCGATACGGTCGATCTGCAAATACGGCTTCTTGTCGCCGAAAACTCGGACGAGCTCGAACAGGTTCGATGTGCCCACACCTGCGTGCCGCTGGAAAAAGGTCTCCCCGTCGATCCCATCCGGGGCGCGCAGCAGCGAGCATGGCCGCCCCTTGATGTGCGGCAACAGCCAGCGCCCGACGGCTTCGAAATACGTCGCCAGATCGCGCTTGGTGACCGGATTGCCATCGTCGGCGTTCGGCCACAAGGCCTTGTCCGGATGCGACAGGCTGACACCGAGCACCTCGATTCTGCCACCCTCGCGCTTCTTGGTCAGCGGCGCCGGTTTCGCGGGCTCTGCGTCCGCTGGCGAAACAGGAAGCTCGGTTTCGACCTCCGCTGCAGCCTTATCTTCCCGCAAGCCCTTGAATGCAGCCTGCCTGACCATGCCGTCGCCCGTCCACCCGGCAAACTCGATCTCGGCCACCAGAACGGGTTCCACCCATGTTACGCCCCGCTCCCGCCGTGGCGCGCCCACCCCAGTGAATGGCGAGCGCTCGGCTGCATGCTCCTTAAGCCGTGGCAGCAGCGCGTCGACCTTCTTGGCGCCATATCCGGTCCCGACCCGACCGATGTAAACGAAGTGCGGACCCCGGTTCACGCCGACCAGGAGTGAGCGGAATCTGCCTTCCGTCGTCGCCCATCCGCCGATTACCACCTCATGGCCAGCGCGACACTTGGCTTTCGTCCAGGACTCACTGCGCCCGGAAACATAAGGTGCGCCCGCAGCCTTCGATACGATGCCTTCCAGCGAGAGTTTGCAGGCCGATTTCAGGACGGCATCGCCGCCTGTCTCGAAATGCTCGACATAGCGGATGACGACGCCGTCGCCATGCCGCTCGAGAATCTCCTTCAGGCGCGCTTTGCGAATCGAGAGCGTCTCCTGACGCAGATCTTGGCCGTCGTTCCACATCAGGTCGAAGGCGAAGAAGACGAGAGCCTCCGTGTTCTCTTCGGACAATGCGGCCTGCAGTGCCGCGAAGTCCGGCGCGCCGTTACCATCGAGAGCGACGATTTCGCCATCGATGATACAGTCTGGCAGCTCAGTCGCGGCCTTCGCGATAGTCTGGAACCTTGTCGTCCAGTCCAGGCCCTTGCGTGTCTTCAAGGCCGCCTTGCCGCCTTCGATGTGCATTTGGACGCGATAGCCGTCAAACTTGATCTCATGCACCCAATCGGCTCCGCTTGGCGGTCGCTCCACCGAGGTACAGAGTTGGGGCTGAATGAAGCCGGGCATCGATGCGGAGGTCGCTATCTCCGACTTCGTGCGCTTGCGCCGGGCCGGCGCGCGCCGTTCGGCCGCGGCGAGGCCCACCTTGGAATCCCAAACGGCGCCGGCGTCCATGGCCTGCTCGGCGAGCAGGAACGGCTTCGGCGACTTGCCCTTGCCGGCGGCGATGCTTGCCATGGTGCGGCCCGAGGCGATGGAGCTGTCATCGGCCAGCACAGCCTCGCCGTTGCCCTCGCTCGCATAGGCGTCGTGATGCTTGATCAAGAGCCAGTTGGTCCGCTTGCCGCCGTCTCGATCACTCCGCATCCGAACAAGGACGAAGCTGCCTTGCAGCCGCTCGCCGTCAAGCGTGAATTTGAGCTCGCCCTTTTGGAGTTGCCTTTGCGCAGAGAGCTTGCCCTCAGGCTCCCAGTAACCCCGATCCCAAAGCAGCACGGTACCGCCGCCATATTGCCCCTTCGGAATGGTTCCCTCGAAGTCGCCATAAGCGAGCGGGTGATCCTCGACTTCGACGGCCAGCCGCTTATCGTGCGGGTCGAGCGAGGGCCCCTTGGTGACGGCCCAGGACTTGAACACACCGTCGAGCTCGAGACGCAGATCGTAATGCAGCCGGGTCGCGTCGTGTTTCTGGACCACGAAACGCAGGCGGTTCGAGGGCAGCACAGCAGCTTCGCCGCTCGGTTCCTTCGTCTTCTGGAAGTCGCGCTTGGCTCGATATTTCGTCAGCTTCGTCGACATGGTGACGCTCCCGCTCGTGCGGGAACTTTGAGGAGGGCAGCCGGGTTCCCCACTCGATGATGCAATCGATCTGTTATCGATATCCAGATGCGCTACCCGCCTGGTATCGACGAATTCACTTTGCAACTCGTGCGGCTGGCGCTCATGGATCACGATGTCACCGGTTGGCTGTTCGTTCTTGCCGGCCTCGCGACCTTCTATGCCTGCTGTGTCATGTTGGACGGCGCAGTGCCGTAAGCGCCGTCCGTCTAGCCAGTGCCCCAGACAGGTCGAACTGAGCCAAACTCGGTCACATTGCGCCTCATCGGCAAGGTGGACCTCGTACACTTCACACCGCCTTGTCGGCGCGCCGGTCCAAGGTGAGTGTCCGAGAAGACAGATAAGCGGTCTCGATCGAGCTGTATTGCCGAATGCGGGTTGCCGGTAGCCGGGAACGCTGCTGACGAACTCGCAGTCCTTTCGGTTCTTAAAACCGACCTGGTGCAGCTGATCCCGGATCAACCGTGATCGATAAAGCCTTATTCATCAGAATTCGCCGATCTACGCACGAATATGCCGATGACAACGGCTGCCAAGGTCGCGGCCAATCCGGCGCCCACAGCAACTGCGCGGTGTCGTTTGAGTTCACTCGCCAAATGAACATGAACATTCGGGCTCGCTGATCGACGTAATGATCTTGATAGAGGACGCCTGCTGACGAGATACGCGCTCAACGCGCAGGCTGCGGCAACAGCGATCAACCCTAAAGCTATCGTTAAGCTGGCCGCCATTGCGCCATAGCGGAGCATGAGGGCCGTGTAGGCCGCGTCGAGCGCGTACCCCATCGCGAAGACCGCGATCAAAGCACCAACCGCCATGAGACTATAAACGACTGCAGCACGCTTCAGCGCTGCAGTTACCCGTAAAGCGGCGTAAGCGAGCAAGCCGCCCACGACCTATTTCGCCGCCCAGAATCCGAGCACGACGCCCGCCGCCATCGCCCACCCGAGGGCGCGCAGAGGACGCGCTTGGACCTCGTCAATTATCATCTGCTGAAGTTCACTGACGCGCTCGCTCGCGGCTTCCGTCATCACGTCTGTATCAACGCCGTAGGCCTTCAGTCGATCAGACGTTCTCTCCTGCTCGGATTCGTTGGGCACGCCGCCTCCGGGGCCGTCGGCAGCTTGAGACATGGTCTTGAAGCCGTTTTCCATGGAATGACTCCCATACCCACTGCGCGGCGGGGCCGCTCTCAGAGAGATTTCGATGGGCCTCCAACTGCGCATGGTCGAGGTGGTTCCCATCGCAGCGATCCAATTGAGCTTGGTACGAATGCGGACACTCGCCGACGCCGTTGCGGTACGCGATATGGCCGGGAGGAATACGATCTACACCGCGGCGCTCACCCTCAAAGGCAGTTGGCACGAGGAGGCGTAATGATTGAAGTTCAGATTTACGGCAAAGGAACGCGCCGTGATTTCAGGAGTTGCAGAATCAGTAAAAGCCAGTGTGGTTACCATGGTTGCCCTCAGAAAATTACGCGAGGTGCTGCCCCCCGAAGCTCCGAGCCCCTACAAGCGCGAGCTATACCGCGAGCTTTGCAGGGATGAGGAGGGCAGACGCTATACCGTTATCGTCTATCGCCCATTCCCCGGTCTCGTCATCACCGATTACGAGCTTGAGGATGGCACGCCGGTGCGCTTCATTGATGACTGCCTCTTCGAGATCGAGACTACTGGGCGAACCCTCACCCGGTGCGAGCTGTGACGAGCAGAAAAAATTGCGCACAGTGCCGTGATGCACAGCGGTCTCCATCAATTGAGCGATCTTCCACGGCGAGAGAAAAGCATCGCCTTTGATGTGAACGGCATTCAAATGCTCGTAACTGTCGCGTTCACGATCACCGAGTGCGAGTTATCATAGGCGATCTTCAACACGGACGACCGCATTTGTCTCTACCAATTGGTTGGATCTACGCTGCCCGCAACCCTGCTCGCCGGCCTTGGATGCTGGATTATTTTGACGTAGGCCCCTGGCTTGTGAAGCTGTCAGCGCTCCAATCCTTTTCGTTGCACCGACAACGAAACTGCTAAACCTTCAGCCTTCCAAACATATTCGATGGCGCAACCCATGATGGATTTCGCGGCGCGGTCGATCATGCTGGAGCCGAAACCGGTGCGTGTGGGGCGAGCGGTGATAGCTGGCCCGCCAGTTTCACTCCCCAAGACACGGACGAGCTCTTCATCACACGAGACGCGAATCGATACTGTCCCTGCCGCCGATGACAAAGCGCCATACTTGACCGAGTTTGTCGCCATTTCGTGCACGATGAGCGCCAGGCTTGTCGCCGTTTGCGGCCCGGTGGACGTATCGTCGCCTGAGATTCGAACGCGCTCCGCCGCATCCTGATACGGTGCGACAAGATCCGCCATGAGCCTCAGGATGCCGCCGCGAGGACCATCCTTCGTACGGCCGACGAAGGCGTGAGCACGGTGGAGCGCCGCGAAGCGCTGCTCCAGCCTGGATGCAAATTCCCGGTTCTGAGGCTCGCTTCGCGCTGCAAGGCGCACGATGCTGTTAACCACGGCGAAGATGTTCGCGATGCGGTGTCCAAGCTCACGTGCGACCAGTTCGGAGCGCTCCTCGGCCAGCTTTCGGGCCGTCACGTCGATATGGGCACCCCGCAGCAGCAGCGGCTCTCCAGCCTCCCCCGCTCAATCTCCGCCTTGGCGAGAATCCACCGCGTTTGACCGTCGCTCGGTCGGATGATGCGGTATTCAACTTCGTAGTCGGTCGAACCACTGCGGACCGTTTGGAGGAAATGCGAAACCACACGGTCTCGATCTTCGGGGTGTATCCGCCGGACCCAGTCCTCATGCGCTTCGTGTGCTGCCTCCGGCGGCAAACCATGAACCACCAGGTATTCGGGCGAACGCGTATTGCGGAACTGACCATCCCGCAAATCCACCGTCAGGCCGCCGATTTGTCCGATCTTCTGTACGCGGGGCAAATTCCCGTTCGCGTTCTGTCAGTCGGGCCTCGACCTCGGACTCTACACCCTCACCCATCCGAACGCCCCGCCATCGCATGTGAAGCCAAGGCAGCAAAACATCGCACACAAGTCAAACGTCGAGCTTGGCCGCGCAAGTGATGGCAGCGACTGGTTCGGCTCGAGGAAAGGCGTCGCTGCTGAGAGCTCCAAAAACAAGCCAAAACGCCGTGGGAAAATCCAGGTCTTGCCGATTGGCATCGGATGAAGCCTCTCGCCGAGGCGCTGGGCAGCGACACGTCGGCGAGAGGCTTCGCGCCAAGGACCAGCAGGCGCTTGTGTACCAACTTCTTTCCAAGAACTTTGATCCCGACTCGCGGTTGGCGATCGATGATAGTGCGCGATCGTACATACGGCTTCGCTCACTGCCCTCGCCCGGCTGATGTCCGTGAGAGCGGCTCAAGGCTGAGCCTGCGGTTGCTCGTTCGCAATGTCCGCGAGAGCACGCTGACCACCTCGTTCGAGGCAGCCTTATGGTCGGGGAACCTGGGGCGATCAGATCCCTGTCGAGCCGACAGGCATCATCGCTCGCGAAGGGATAACGGTCCATGCTCCAACCGCGCGAGCCAAGTAACGCGGCGTCCACATCCCAGCCTCGCAGAGGATCGAGACCACTCCCGAAGCGAGATGATAGCCCAGCCTGTGGGAGCCACAGGGCAAGATTGTCCCCAACCTGACGCAGAGCCGCCCGGTTCGGCAACCAGTCCTGTGGACCCGAGGCGCTACTCGATTACCTCGACAATCACGCGGCTCGTCGGATCGACGATCAGCACGTCGTCGCCGATCAGCGCGTACTGGTAGCCGCGCAGCTGCTGATCTTGCTGCTCGACCTCGGCCGGTAGCGGCCGCAAGGCGACCTGTGCCGGCAGGACCGCGCCTTTCAGGCCATCGACGCCCTGGATCTCACCCGGCTTGGCATCCGCGAGGATCATGCGAGCGAGCTCGTGCCGGTCGCCCGTCCCGTTCGATGGCGGGCTTGCGGTAGCGCTGCCGCTGGCAGGAGCCGCGGCGGCCGAGCGCGGGACGTTCTTGTCGACGACCTCGACGATGCGGCGCGTGCGCGGCTCGACGATCGCGACCTCCTCGCTCTCCGTCATGACGTATTGATACCCGCGCCAGTCAGGATGGCGTTCGATCACCTCGCCGGGAAGATCGTGATAGGGCACACCGGCGGGCAGCACGATGCCTTCGCGGAAGACGACCGTATCCGGCCGGTGCCAGCGCCGGACATCGCGCTCGCGTTCGAAGGCCGCATAGATGTCGACGCTGCCGCCCCTGCCGCCACCGCGATCGATCACCTCGACGATGCGCCGACTGCGCGGATCGACGATGACGATCTCACGGTCGGAGACGGTGTAGCGATAGTCGCGATATTGTGGACGGATCGCCGCAATGTCACTTGGCAGAGGCTGGAGCTGCACACGCGACGGCAATTCGGCGCCGATCGACACCGAAACCCCGAGATCCTGAATGGGCCGAACTTCGTTGCGCTCGATGCGCTGGCGGACCGTGTCGGCGATGCGCTGGTTGGCATTTGCGGTGCCGGCTCCGGCAGTGGATGGTCCATCCGGCGCAGCGCGGTTCTCGACCGGCTGCGGGTTTGTCGATCCCGGTTGTGCGGCGCTTGGGCGTTGCGCATTGGTGCTGGGCCGCTGCACCTCGTCCTGCTTTTGAGCAGGCTGGGCCGTCGCCGGCGCCGCCGGCCTGCTCTCTTGCCGCTGCGGCTGCGCGGTTTCGGGGGAACGTGGCGCCCGACTGCCCGGCTGGGCCTGCTCGGTGGATTTACGGCCGTTGCGATCCTCTTGCTGCTCGCGCTGGGCCTGATCGCGCTGCTGTTGCCGCTGATCCCCCTGGCGCTCCTGCTGAGCCCGCGGGCTTGGAGCTTGATCCTGTCGCTCGCGCTGGGCGTGTTCGCGCTCCCGCGCCGGCTGGTCCGATTGAACGTCTCGTCGTTCGCCGGACGACGAGCCCGTGCGTTGCGATGGACCCCGTTCCGTATCGGGAGCTCTTGGAGGAGCCTCGCGCTGCGAAGGCCGTTCGGTCCGAGTGGGACCATCGCCCGGGCTCACAGTAACCGGCTGGGCCCAAGCCAGACCTGCATGGGCAATAATGGCGAGCGCCGCAACGCTTGCGAGATGTTTCATGGGACATGTTCCCTGCTGTTTGCGTGCCGATCCGCGAAGAGCTCAAAGACCTCCCAGCACCTCTGGATCACTGCGCAGTGGCTTGGCTTTCACGGAAGTTGAGCTCCGCTTGGAAAGCGGAGCTCAACGCCAATCATTCGATCACCTGGACGATCTTACGCGTTCCCGGCTCGACCAGAACGGTGCGATTATTGACCACCGTGTAGCGGTAGCCTTTGACGCCGTACTCGGCCGGGACCTCCCGGTACGTCACACCGCGTTCGGGGAGGACCGCTCCCACGCGGACCTCCTCGGCATAAGTATAGGAAGGCACCCGCTGCTCGGTGACATAGGTTTTGAAGCGCGGTGTGTTGTCTCCGATGATACCGCCGACAACGGCACCGCCCACGCCACCGACGACAGCACCGACCGGTCCACCGACGACAGCGCCACCAACCGCGCCCGCGGCCGCGCCGCCGGCTGCACCACCCTGTGCGCCCTGGGGATTCTGGGCCAACGCTGCCATCGGCATCATCGCGACAGCAGCAACGAGAAGAATCTTCCTCATCAATCAGTCCTCCTGGTGATCCCCCCCAGACGGTGCTCACAACTTAGAACAGTTACAAAAAGTTCCGGATGCGCACGGCGCCCCATCTGACGCTGGCCTCGGTCGACATCGATCCTCCTCCGGACGGCGCCGTTGAGATTGCGGCGGGCGTGCAGCTCACGATCGGCCTCGAAGGGGAGCAAAACCATGAATTCTGCTCAGCAGCCCTCCATCGAGGCACTCGATGTCAGCTATTGTGCTGATCGGCGGAGGCGTACCGAGCGATCACCTCAATCGCCAGCCAGCTTCATAAAGAGCCCCGCCGGGACTGCCATCGGGGCGGAAGTTGACATGGCTATCGGAAACGGCGTTGCAGCGCTGACGCCACGCCCCGGTTCCAATTATCGAGCTACTCTTCCCACCTTCCGCATCAGGCAATTTTCTCCGCAAGTACTTCGACGTAGCGCAGACCCTATCATCAGAAGCCCGCCCTCGTCGGCTCTCGCGCCTGCTCTTCCTTTTTCACGCAGCGGCTGCATCTCAGCAAGATGACGCTCGAGACCATCCGGTGCCACGACAGCGAGTTGGGCACCTTCCTCGCCGATCAAAAAACTAGCGTCAGCGCTTGGCATCATCAGGCATTTCATTCCAAGCCTTGATGTCAGCAATGAGGTGATGAAGCTCTTCGGACTGAGGAGTGCCCTCGGCATAATCTGCGAGCTCAGCCACTCGCTGTGTCGCCCGCTCATAATCCTCCAGCGAGGTGATCGGATTGGTCATACCCGCGGTCGCGGGAGTCTCTTGTTTCAGCCTGTAAGCATTGACGGCATCGATCAACCCGACGCGCTCGGCTTCCTCGTCTGAGCCCTGCGGCGCCACGGCTAGACCAGCAATACGCTGCTCGGCTGCCATGAGATCCTCGGCATTGTGAATTGCACGGCCGCCGATGCCGGTTTTTTGCGTTTTGGACATGAAGGTTTGCCTGCGGCTGGAGACTGTTCTGCGCAAACCCTCGCGCGGTACCAAGGTTCCCCCTTGCCCCTCACTTCAGGAACCTTCGACACCTCCCGGAATTTAGCCGGCATTCCGATGACAGTCCGAAGGAGGCCAACATGCCCCGCTCCAAGCACGAAAGTGACGACAGTGTCGGCCAGCCACGCAGGGCTAGCGATAGCCGGCCGAGGCCAGGTTCCGGCACGCCGACAGAGCGGCCGGGTTCGGGCGCCCCGCCCAATGCGCCCGATCAGAGAAGCGAGCAAAAGCCGTCTTCATCACCAAGCCCGCTCGACCCCGGTCGGCCCACGAGAAACGATTGAGGGAGACACCTCAAGGCGCCGCGGCAAGTCGTGGCTTTCTCGCCAGGCATGCGATCGGACAACGCGATCGCGATCGTTCGGCCCTGCGTCAACGCAGGTCGAAGCGGTGCAGGCAGCCAATCGAAATAAAACCCCGCCGACAGCGCCGGCGGGGTTTTTGGGCCTCCAGCCCTTTGCTCTGCCTTAGCGGCGAGCACTACTGCGAATTCCGGCAATTAACGCCGACGCCTCGCGGCAGGTTCCCAGTGAAATGCTCAGACGAGCGATGAGCTCCGCTATCGTCGAATCGCAAGCTGTGATCAGTCTCATCGTGCGCCGCAGTGATCAGGCTGAGCTACGATACGGGCGAGCTGCGCTCGTTCCTTCTCGTCAATGACATCGACCATGCCGCCCGAATGGCAGCGCTCTCGCTGGGTCGAGGGCGGCGGTGGCACGCGGGATCTTCAGGATCCAACGATCGAAATAAAAAATCATCTGCAGACGCTCGGAAAGCAGCGATGAATTAGGGTCCTATGATTGCCGATCACCCTCTGACGCGAGATCGGAACACGGGATGCCCGGCAGCGTTGATGCCGCGGAGGTGCTCAGGCAATCTGCGCCGTCGCGCCTGCTCAGATCCGTAGCACAAGGGATGATCTAATGGCTTCCAATGGCAACAGCGAAGCGCTCGACGATCAGATCGCGCTCCTGCGTCGGCAAATATCCGAGCTGACGGAGCAAGCGGCAGCCGCTTCTGGCGCAGCTCAGGAGGAACGTCTCGCGGATATGCTCAACGAGAAGCAGGATCGGCTGAACGCGCTCTTGGAACAGCGGGGCTGAGGCTGCACACGCCCTTTCAATGCCGTGAGAAAAACTGACTGAGCGCCAGAGCCACCTCCTGCGGCGCCTCCTCTGCCATGTGGTGCCCGCTAACGACGGCATGACCGCGGCGGTCCGGCGCCCAGGCGCCCCAGACCCCGAGCACATCGCCGTATAGTTCGGGCAGGTCGTCACGCTCGGACCACAGACACAGGAGTGGGCACTGCAAGGTACGCCCCTGTGCGCGATCAGCCTCGTCGTGGAGGCGATCCACCGCCAGACCGGCGCGATAGTCTTCAAGCATGCCGCGAACCGTGCTGGGGTCCTGAATTGCGGCGAGGAAGTCCTTGTAGTTCTCGCCTCCCATCGCCTCCGGATCCGCTCCATACCACGCGACCGGATCGGCGATGATCGCCCGCTCGGGCTTTTCAGGCTGGCAGAAGAAGAACCAGTGCCACCAGAGCCGCGCGAATTTTTCAGTGCACCGTTCCAGAGCCTCGAGGATCGGTACACCATCCATGACGGCCAGGCGCCGCACGGCTTGTGGATGATCCATCGCCAGCCGAAAGGCGGTATAGGCGCCACGATCATGGCCAGCGACGTGGAAACGGTCGAAGCCCAGCCGAGCCATGAGTTCCAGGCAGTCACGCGCCTTCGCGCGCTTCGAGGAGCCGGCATGATCTGGCAAGTCAGGCGGTCGTGACGATTGGCCGAAACCGCGTAGATCAGGACAGACGACACGAAACTTGGTCGCCAGCAAGGGCGCCACCCGATGCCAAGTCGTGTGAGTGCGCGGATGACCGTGCAACAGCAGCAGGGGCTCACCCGCACCACCGTGGCGCACGCGTAGCGTCGCATCGTTGAGCTCGATGAAATCCATATCGAAGCCTTCGAACATCGGAGCCCATCCAGTTATGTTTCCGAGACTTCGATGACCTGCGACACGACCTGGCAGGCCTGGTCGGTGGTCAGGAACGCGATATCGGCTGCGTCGCGGCCATGCGCGATCCGGACCATCCCTTCGACCGGCGCCAGACGCGTAGCATCGACAAGCCACCAAGCCCCTTCGAGATAGACCTCCGCGATAGCGTGAAAATCGGGTGGCTGCAGCGCAAAGGCGTAAGCGCTGACGGCGCGAGCCGGGATCGAGAGCGCTCTGCAGAGCGAGATCGTCAGATGAGTGAAGTCGCGGCAAACGCCGGCGCGCGTCATGAAGGTTTCCGCGGCGGTCGTCTCGGCAGTACTCATGCCAACAACATAGTCGATGTGATCGTGGACCCAGCCGAGGACGGCCATGACGCGCTCGACGCCGTCGCCGGCATTGCCAAATTCTCGCAAGGCGAAGCGCTGAAAGCGATCGCTCGGGCAGAAGCGACTTGGCAGGAGATAGGGCAAGACCTCAAGTGGCAGTTCTGACCAAAGATGCTGCGCGCCTGTAGCAGGCAGAAGCTGCCGTTGCCCGTTGTCGACTGTCGCTGAATAGTTGATCGCAACCTCGCCGTTGAGGGATGCTCGAAATCGCCGTGTACCATTTGGCTCTGCCTCGCATTTCAGCGAGGCATTCGGCTCACAGGACAGATCCTCATCAAGGATCGTTTGATCCGGGGATTTCGCCGCATGGACAAGGCCGATCGTCTGGGTCGGCCCGCTGAAACGGCAAGTGAGTGTGGTGGAAACACGCAGCTTCATCGATCGCCTCAGAGAAGGTGACGACCGGAAAACCGGAAGTGCTGCTCAACGTTCCACGAGCGAGTGTTTTTTGTTGAAGTTGGCCGTAAGCCGAGCAGTCGCCTGCGGACTGATTTGCCAGGCATACCGCGCAGCGCTAGCTACGAGACGCAGTTCGGGCCAAGCTTGAGCAATGCATAAGCTCAAGCATCCGGGCCAACCAGTCGCGCGGGAGTCATTGCAGTGAAGACGATGCCAAAGGTCTTTGGTCCCGGGAGCCGATTGGGCATTGTCGGTGGCGGTCAACTGGCCCGCATGATCGCGCTTTCAGCTGCCGAGCTGGGAATCGCCAGCCACATTTTCACGCCAGAATCGCATAGCCCGGGCAGCGACGTTGCGGCTCGAATAACGCAGGCAGACTACGACGACGAGACCGCGCTCGCGACGTTTGCAGACAGCGTTGATCTCATAACCTATGAGTTCGAAAATGTTCCTGCCAGCACAGCAGCATTATTGGCGAGCCGGCGTCCACTCCATCCCAATGCCGATGCGTTGGGAACGACCCAGGATCGCCTCTCGGAAAAGCAATTCATTTCTGGCCTGAATTTGCCAGTTGCGTCCTTCCAGGCGATCGACACTCTAGAAGATCTCTGTCGTGGAGTTCAAAATTTGGGATTACCCAGCATTCTGAAGACTAGGCGATTTGGTTATGATGGAAAGGGCCAGATCAAGATTTCTGCCAACGACAGCCTCAGGCGAGCCTTCGACGAAATGGCGGGCGCTCCCGCTATCCTGGAATCCTATATTCCGTTTACTCGCGAAATCTCGGTTGTGGCAGCGCGCACCGCTCAAGGGGAATTTTGCGCATTCGATATCTGCGAGAATATCCATCGGGACCACATCCTACAATTCACACATGTACCTGCCAATATTCAGAAAAAAACGGCAGAGATCGCGATCACCGCTGCAGGGAAAATCGCTGATGCCTTGCATTATGTTGGCGTCATAGCAGTCGAAATGTTCGTCACCGGCGACAATTCTGATGAGAATATTATCATCAACGAGATCGCGCCGCGCGTCCATAACTCCGCGCATTGGACAATCGACGGCGCGAACACATCGCAATTCCAGCAGCACGTGCGGGCAATTTGCGGTCTACCCTTGGGATCCGTCACGCGCCGAGGCACCATCGAGATGGAGAACATCGTCGGCGATGCCACCGAGCGGTGGCTCGATATCCTCGCGGAGCCGAACTCTCACTTGCACCTCTACGGAAAGCGTGAGGCTCGCCCCGGCAGAAAAATGGGTCATGTTACGCGGGTGCTGTAGCAGCACCCCGGGTGTGCTGAGGATCATCTCCTGCGATCCTCGTGGAAATCTGAACCAGTCGGCGATCTGGCGAGCGGCAAGCCGGCGCCGACGTGCTCACCACGACCGCCTTTGATGATTGAGCCCGCTTGAATCCTCGCGCCAAGGGTCGGTCAATCTCCGACATCTTGGATCCTGCGGAGAGGGCGACGTAACTTGGCTTCTCGCGTAGCCCACGGCTGGCGGGCCGCGTCCATCCTTGCACGGTGGCGCGATCACCATCCGCAGGCCAGCACGAAGGATAGTTTTGGGCCGCAGCAGTAGGAGTGCGGCATCGACCGCTTGGTCGGTAGGTTCAGCGGTCTGAACTGGCCGGATTGATCCTCCATCAAGCCAGGAGCGCGGCGACAGCTGCGCCCTGCGCAAGCCAGGACGCGACGATCTCAGTGCGTCTGCGTACACAATGGGCTCGGTACGGAGCAAAGCTTGGACAGTTCGGTTTGGCCAACTGGGAACAATCCGCGGATACCCTCGAGGGGCTCTTCACAATGACAGTGGTCAGACCGGTGACGCCGATCGAACTTCCGAGCAATTTTGTGAAGGCCGAGATCGGTCCGCGCCCTCAACTGGCGAGCATCGATCCGGCCCTGCTCTCGATTGACGAGGCGTATCAACGCGACCTGTCGCGAAGGTCCATCCGACTGATTCACAATCTGGTTCGGTGCTGGGACTGGCGGCGCTATAAAATTCCCGTCGTAGCGCGCGTTGGTGACGAGTGGCATGTTATCGACGGACAACATACCGCAATCGCGGCGTTGACCCATGGCGGCATCGGCGAAATCGACGTCATGGTTGTCGATGCCACCGAAGAGACAGATCGGGCGCGAGCTTTCATTGGCCACAACCGGGACCGCGTGCCGATCACCAACACGCAATTGTTCTTCGCCGCGGCCGCAGCCGGCGATGAAGACGCGGTGACAGCGCAGCAGGTCTGCGCTCGCGCCGGCGCCACCATCCTGCGGAACCCATCCCCCGGGCGCGCTTTTCGTCCCGGCGAATTGATCGCCGTTGCCGCACTTGTCCAGCTTGTCAGGCGAAGATCCGCACTCAAGGCGCGCGCCGTGATTGAAACGCTCGTCAGGGCAAAGGTGGCGCCGATCAGCTCCGAATACATCAACGCAGTCGATACCGTGCTTTACGGTGACAATTTCGGCGACGTTCAGCCGGACGCAGTAGTTGCGGCTCTGGAGCGTTTCGGACCGACGATCGCGGCGAAGGCGGTCGAGCTGGCACTCGCAAAGCGGTTGCGAAAAGCCCGAGCTTTTGCCGTCATCCTCTATCAGCACACCAAAAAGCGAAAGGTCAATCGGGATGCCGAACCGACCTCAGTGCAGGCGGTCGCTTATGACCGAGCATCTGCCGAGTGATTCACTCGCGATGTACGACCGCATGCCCACCTACATCCGCTGGAGGTCGTTTCTGACGGCTGTCGCAGCGATGGCCGCTTGGCCCATCGCCGCGCTGATCTGATTGAGGCCGGCCACGACATCTCCCGCGGCATATAAGGACGCGACGCTTGTGCGCTGATGACGATCAGTAAGGATGGCGCCATCAGCGTTGCATCTGGCACCGACAGCCGATGCCAGGTCCGATTGCGCCGCAGCGCCCAGAGCGACATAGACGGCTTCGAAGCTGAGCCGGCCGGTCGCGCATTCGAAGCTGAGGCCATTGCTCTCGAGACGGAAATCACGAGCCGGCCCTGCCGTGACAGGCACGCCCAGCTGACCCAGCTCCCTTAATCCAGCGGCTGCGAGCCCGCCGCTAGGATCAATGAGCAGGCACAATCGATCCGTGTAGGTTCGCAGAAACCGGCATTCTGCGACTGCATTTGCTCCGTTTCCGATAACAGCGACGTGCTTGTTTATAGCCTCATAGCCATCGCAGACGGGGCAATATCGAAGGCGACCCGCCTGAACAGCGTCATCATGGATCCGAGTATCGATCGAAGGCCGCCGATCGCGGACACCCGTGGCGAGCAGAACCGACCTCGCGGTGTAAACTAGACCGCTACCGTAAGCGGAGAATGGCCTACCCTCGTGCGGGCGAGCGAGCGAGCCAATCCGGTCAGTGTAGAACTTTGCACCGAACATCATCGCCTGAGCCCGCAAGCGATCCAAGAAGCTCGCCCCGGAGATCCCGTCGTCAAAACCAGGAAGATTGTGAATGCGAGGTACGACAGACAATCGGCTGCGTGCCGTATCGACGACCGCGACGTCGAGGCGGAACCGCGCCAGGTATAGCGCGGCGGTCAAGCCGGCGGGACCGCCACCGATGACCAGACAATCAACGTCAGCATTCATGATGTTCATCCTCGCGGACTGAGGCATGCCGCATCACCGGAGCTCACTGGCTCCTCGCCCACGCCTGCCAACGCTAGCCTTCACCTAAGCTCCTCTGCCGACGTAACATGGGTTATGGCGGCAAATCCTTTCCCGGCCGAGCTTAGAGGCGTCCGATCCCGAAGGAAGATCAAGATGTCGCTCCGAGCAGTAACTTTCGTTAAGATGTGGAGGCAAAGGACAGTGACTGAAAACACCAATTTAAGTCAGGCTGAGGCAAGGCAAGCCGCAATACACCTTTTGCTCGACGCAGCGGCGATTGGCATCTCGCCAATCGAGATCGAGGAGGAATACAGCGAGCTTGCCGATGTCATCGCCGCGCCAGACGAAACACCCCCCGCTGATCGTCAGTGACCGTCGATGCGCAGCGGCCCTGCCGCAAGCGCAGCGACGAATGCTGAAACGGGACCGTTCGGCTGAACGATCTAGCCGATCCCAGAGAGGTGGGTCAGCGATATCAGCGCCCTTCCTGGGCATAGACTTCGCCGCCCCGGGGTGCGCGACAGGGGGTCGAGCTGCCATAGCGCCGAGACGCCGACCAAGACGGAGACGATACGTGCGAGTGGCGAGCCAGCTCCAAACGGAGCGGCGACGACGTCAAAGCCGAATAGGCCGACCAACCGCCAGTTCAAACCGCCGATGATGATGAGAAAAAACCGTGATAAGATTGATTGCTTTCATAGCAGAGCCTTTCGGGCGATTGCCGATGACAGATCAACTCTGACGATGAAATCCCGTTTCTAGATCGATCGTGCCGTCGTGTGAGCGCTACGCGCGAGCTGGCGCGCATCGGTACATTGCCGAACGCGTTTCATCAGCCAAGAGAGGACTGCCAATGATGCTGCGCTTGCGTGCAGGTCCTCTTTACAGCCGCTATCCCCCGAGAAATCGGCGAACGATCTCGCGCAGGAACATGGGGAGTTCCACAAAGGCGTAGGGCGCGTGGACTCGTTCAAGCTTTTGATGAAACTCGCGCCCCCATGGGCCGATGTTCACAACGGGAAAGATCAACGCATCCGGTCTCGGCTGATCCACGAGATCACCGGATGGCGTGTTGGCGGCGATATATGCGGCATCTGCGTCAGACGGACGGTGTCCCAAAAAGCTCATGTCCGAGATTCCCGTGAAGTACTCCCGGTACATAATGGCGCCGCGGCCCGACTGCTCATGAGCAAGCCGGGCGCCTTCGAGCACAGCTGCGAACTCCTGGTTCTTTCCCGTTCTCGCAATGTGGGTGGCCGGATAAACGAGGCTGCTGAAGCCGTAGATCACAGTGGGCCCAAGGATTCCGGCCTCGGCGATCATCGCACTGACGACCAAACGTGTTTGGGCCAAAGGATCATCGGAACCTTGTAGCGCGCGCTCGAGTGCATTCACCCGGGCGGTCGCATCTGCTCCACCGACCTGATCGACCTGCCTTCTCAGTTCCGCGACCGATAATAGCGCGGCAGCGCCCACCGGCGCTGCTTGCGTCTTGCCCAGCGTGGCGGCATAAGCCCCGGCGCGTTGGTTGAACAGATCGATTGCACTGTTCGCCGCGGTTCGAACAGCCTGCTCGAAGAGGTTCAGGAGATCAGCGGCCGTCCAGTTGTGAGACAGCCAGTTGAAGGCGAGCCAAACCCGTTCGGGCGTGGTGACCTCATAGCCTGCTCTGAGATCCTTTGCCTCAAGACAGATCGGTGGTGGGGAGGTTTCGCCGGCGGCGCGATCGCTCAAAGCGGGATTTGCCTCGACGGTCCGGATGATCTCGGAGGCGATCAACTGCGCGCTGATCCCTTCGAACGGATAGGCTGCATGTGACGAATGGCCGATGACCAGGGCAAAAGGCAGGGCCTTGCCGATCGTACCGCGATAGATGGCGCGTCCCTCGGCGCCGTCGCCCTGATCGCTCGTGGCGTCGAGATTAATGCCGGCTTCGATGTCGAGCTCAAACTCGGCGGCGATCGTCGGCAGAACGTCGCGAAGGCTACGCATTCCGCGGGAGCCCCGTTCCTCGTCCGGGGTTGCAATCAGGATAAGATTTCCGGACCGGTCTGCTCCAGCGGCGAAGTCTTCCAGAACGGCGATTCCGGCGGCGACGCCGCTCTTCATGTCGAGCATGCCGCGTCCGGCTGCAAAATCGCCGCTATCGAGGTCCTCCAGCGCTCGTCGTTCTGCCGCGGCGAGCGGGCGGCCTTTGAGATCGGCGATCAATGCCGGCAGAAGTTCGTCCGGCTTGAACGCGAGGGCGGCAAGTTCACGATAATTTTCGACCGACACCACATCGTAGTGCCCAGCCAAGGCCAGCGCGCGCCGCCCTTTTCCGCGGACGACCGCAATGACGCTGCGCCTCATAGGATCGCCGTGGCTGTCGACGAGCCGCACGTGGTCAGGGTGGTTCTGAAAGTACGGAATTTCGCGAAGCAGGCCAGCCAGCCGCTCGCCGAATACCGCCTCGCCCGCCGAGCCGGTCTGACTGTCCCATTCCACGAGGCGGTTGGACAGTTCTCGCGTGCGAGGACCGGGGTTCCAGGCAGGTCTTAGGTTCATCGAGCGGCTCCGTTTGGCCTGGTGCTCACCACATGCCGCGATTTGCACGGTCAAACAACCGCCCTCCTTTTCGGCCGGGCTTTGCAGTTGGCTGCCGCTTTTGCAGGCTGAAGCGATGATCGGCTGTGGCTCCGCCTCCTTGTGGACCAGGGGTGCGCACACCGAGACCGCTCAGTCGAGGAACAAGCGAAAGCCCGAAAGGTTGGGCTCGAACATGGCCAGAGTGGACCCACGATTCCCGACGATTGCAGGCATACTCCTGGGCCTGGGCTTGGGCGGCTTCTTCGATGGAATCGTGCTGCATCAGATCCTCCAATGGCATCACATGATGACCAGCGCAGGATATCCCGCCGACAGCGTGTCCAACCTTGAATTCAATACGATGCTGGATGGCCTTTTTCACGTGGCGACCTATGCGTTCACAACGGCTGGCTTGATCATCCTATGGCGCTCGGCGCGCAAACCGCATGTCCGCTGGTCAGCCAAGCTGCTCGTTGCGACCATGCTGATGGGTTTTGGGCTCTTCAACCTGGTCGAAGGCGTCGTGAACCATCAGATTCTCGGCCTGCATCATGTCAACGAGACTGTGCCGCACGAGCAATGGCTCTATTGGGATATCGGCTTTCTCCTGTCTGGTGCAGCCATGTTCGGCGGCGGCCGGGCGCTCTTCAGAGCAGGCAAGCGGGACATTCACGACGCACTTGCCAGGTGATCGCACAACCGCGGCTCGAGAGGCGTAGCTGCGGCTTGTCAACGGAGGAAATGCTTGGAGATGAGCCCGGCAAGACCTGGATCGCTAACGAGTTGAGCCGCGATGTCCGGTGAACACCACCGCAGCGCCCGCTCGCCTTTTTCGTCCCATTCCGCCAGCTGATTATCGACCGACAAGGCGTACACAGTCAGTTTGCAGGTGACCCGACGATCGGCCCGTTCCTTTCTATAGAAGACTTCGCCAAGCGGCTGTTTGCTGGTTCTGCCTATGATGCCAGCTTCTTCGCGAGCTTCCCGTGCAGCCGCTTTGCGCGCCTTCATTCTCCTCGGCTTCCAGCCTTTCGGGATGATCCAGCGCTTCGTTCCGCGTGACGTGATCAGGAGAAGGCGCAATCCACCTAAGGCATCTCTTACGATTGGCAGGGCCGCAACTTGCCGAGCTGGGCGTTTCGACATCTGAATGGAATTCCTGCTTAAGCGGGCAGCATTGCGCGCCACTCGCCCGAATCACCTCTTCGAGAGCGGATTTGGCACACCTCGAGCGACAGCAGATCTGGCGGCGGCATGAAAACGAAGACGAGGCCGGATGGTTGCGGGAGCTTCGCATCTGTACGACGACGTACAGCGCTTGTCGGCGAGCTTCGCGATTGAAGGTACGCTCGCATCTCAGCGGTGCACGGCGGGTCGACGAATGCAGTTGCTCGTTTATACAGCACCGAAATCATCAGCGCCGACAGTGATGGTGCCCATTTCTTTGCACGTGACAAGCTTCCGTTTCCCGGCCTACTGAATTCAGGAGCTCCAGGCCGCCGAGCGAAGCGGCGCGGCCGCGGCGATTGAGTTGCGCCATGATCGCCCAGCCGCCGTCGGAGCGGCCAAGGCCAAAATTGCAGGCATCTGGGTACGCTTGATGCTCGACCCATCCCGCGTCGACGAGAATTGGGCCTTAGCCGCAATCAGGATGCGGCCTGGACTTTAAGATCGATCCTGCTGGCCTAGCAGCGCTGCGCAGCAGCTCGGGAATCGGGGCCTGGGCTGCCCCTCTCCGTCCATGCTCTCCCCGCTGGTCCATCTTCCTCGGGGATGGTGCCGTCAGTGCGGCGTCCGAGATAGGCATAGGAAAAGTTGCGGTTCTCCTGCTCCTGCGGAAAACTGTCGGGGATCGGCAAGTTGTCGGCGCCGCCATCTCAATCCCGGCATGCCATTGCTGCTGATGCATCGTGTCTCGTGCGGTCAGGAAGAACTGCATGTCCGTCCTGCCCGGATTGATCGTCATATCGTAGAGGCGGACCGCAAGAACGCGGCCGGAGGCCTCGCTGTGACGTTGGCGTACATACCCGCCTCAAGGTTGCCGCCGTCATAAACATGTGAACAGTCGAAGGGCACGTCATTCGCGGCAGGCAAGGCTGCGAGCCGCGTGGAGAGCAGGTGCTGGAAGTCCATGCCGTTGATCACGAACCGGCGACCATGTTTGCTAACGCCTCCTCCTGCTCGAAAGCGGCGCGCCTTCGAGGTTAAGCGGACCGTAGTTGCCAGCATCTCGATGTGCCCGAGCTTCTCCGCGGCTGTGTTGGGCAGCATGTGGCGATACTTGTTCGGCCCGCGTTCTCCGAAGGGCCTTGCACATATGCTGCATGCACACGCGGATCTCTCCTTCCACGCCGCCGATCGCCTGCTGGAGAGCACGCGCGAAACCCGGATCGGGCGTTTCGACCCGCGGATAACGCAGTTGACCATCTGTGTAGGAGTGGGGGCCGCTTCAGGGCGGCATGACTGTCCACCCTGTTGAGCCGGCGGGCCGTTGACGATCCAACCTGAGCAGCCAGCTGCCGTACCGCGATGCACGACGTCGTATCCGTGACGGAGCGGCGGAAAGAACGGTCGCCGGGGCCGGGGTGCCGGCGACCGATCCACTTTTCGCCGCCATATGGAACGGGCTTTCTTCCGCAACGTTCTGCCGACGATGTCTCCCATCCGAGAGGTTGACCGATGAGAACGCACTTTTTCGCCCTCGCCGCTTTGCCGCTGCTGCTTGGAGCCTGCATGTCTACGACTGCGACGTCGCCATCCGTCACCACCGCTGCCGCGACCATGGCCAACTCGGCCGATTTCACCCGGATGGCGACATCGTCGAACATGCTCGAAATCGAGTCGAGCCGGCTGGCGATGGAGCGGGCGCGCGACCGTGACGTCCGTCGCTTCGCCTCACAGATGATCCGCGACCATACGCGCGCCTCGCAGCGCATGACGGCTGTTGTCCGGCGCGCCGGCCTACCGCCGGCGCCAGCTACTTTGAGCGCGAAGCATCAGGCAATGCTGGATCAGCTCGCCGCCGCGGGTTCGGAGAGTTTCGACAGCGCCTACGTCACGCTCCAGGTGCAGGCGCATGACGAGGCGGTCACGCTGTTCTCGACCTATGCCCAGTCCGGCGATGATCCCAGGCTCGCGGATTTCGCCCGCCGCACCCTACCGACATTGCGGATGCACGCCAATCACGTTCAACGCCTCTCCGGCGCTGGAGCCTGAGTGAACGTGCGCGGCGCTCGGCTAGCCTTCCAGGCAGCGATCGAGCGCCGCGCGCAATCGCGCATCGCTACGATCATCGAACGGCGTCATCGGCTCGACGCCGAATACGAGGTCAAATCGATCATCGGCGCTTGGTACTGCCGATCACCGCGTCACCATCCTGCAGGCGCGCCGGAGACGTCATATCTTTGCCGCTAACAGGCCTAGCCATGGCGCCGAAATCCTCTGCGAGCCGGCGCCCGCCAGCGGAAGCCCGCAACGAGCCGCAGCAGCAAAGTCGTCGGATCGCATAGCAGCGCAGCCGCACATTTCGGGGACGAAGCACGCCGGCCGACATGGCGACGATCAGAATGAGTGAGAGCTGGTCATCCGCGGCAGCGTCCCTCACCGCAGGTCCGAACGTTGGCCAGACCGGCAAATTGTGACAGCCGCGTCTGCGGAAGACATCGCCTTGCCGCAGCCATTGCCCAACAGGGCGCTGCTAGACCGCAAGCGGCCGAGGGCTATCGCTACAATAGATTCGATCGAGCACCTTCGCTACGTCTATGAGCTGCTCGGCCGGCGGGTCGAAGCGCTCTCCCCGTGCGAGCCGATCTGCCCAGTCGACCGCGGCGCGGCGGCCCCAGCAATCGGCCGGTGCGGCGAGTATCTCGCGCGACGGACCCGTGAAACGCTCGGCGACGAAGTTGTAGAATGAGCCATCGATGTTTCGGAAGGATGCTCCGCCCAGGGTGCCGTAGAACTCTGCGGCGATTACGGCATCTTGGTTCGCATGCAGCCGGACCACATCTTGATACCGAACCGGGTGATCTTGCGCGCAGTAAGCGTTTACGTCACGAGGGCAACCGGCCGATCGCCGCCAAGACCTCCCTCAACGTGTCGTCAGCGCTGTCACGGGCGACCCCACTCTGTAATTCATCCAGGGCAGCAGCGAGCAAGCCGGTCGCGGCATAGGTCCGGATGATATCGTTCGCAATGCCGTCGAGGATCAGGCGGGCCTCCTGCTTGGCGTGCATCATCGCCTTCTCGCCATCGATCGTGATCTTGCGAATGTCGCGATCTTGGCGCTTCGAGCCTGCTACCATGGCTAACTCTTTGCCGAAAATGGCGAGTTCGGTGGTCAGCAGACAAACATTTGACTCTCGGCGAAGTTCTGGTGCAGCAATCCGACACGACTTTTTCGCATGCGTTTTGACGCGGCGTCCGCCGGCTCGCCGAAGCGTCATCGGCACGTGTCGAGAGTTGAGGTCAATTGAACAAGCAGCAGCGATGCAACCCGGCGACAGGCCGGGACTGGCCCCCGTCTGCAAAGCTGCGGAGTGCCCTTTGCGGCGAAGGCGTGGTTCAGCGCCAAATGCTGGTGCGATGCTTAAACGTTGGGGGCGTCCGACTCGAGCGGGCGCCCCAGAGTGTCCTTTTCACGCTGCATTGAAAACCAATCAGGCAAGCCGAAGCGTTCCGGAAGAGACACCGCGCCGCGGCTGAATGGGCCAAACCATATTCGCCGATCACCCGGCCATCCGCCTCGAATGCTCACTCTTCGAAGGATAGCTCGGCGGACATCGCCAGCGAGACCTCCTGTCAGGTGTCGGGCGACGACACGCTGGGCGAAGTGCACGCACCAGGCTGGATGCGAGCCGGACATTGCCCTTGGCGATCTAGCCCTCATCCCCTAGTTTCGCGCTCGCCCGACCAGACCCGTTGACCGCCACCTTTCCGACAGAGGAGCATCGCGGTTGAATGCCAGGTGACAAGCGAGCGAACGACGTCCATTTCGAGCCGGACGATCAAGTCGATCGGCTCAAAGCCGAGATTTTGCGCAAGCTCACCTACTCGCTTGGGAAAAGCGCTGCTGCCGCCCAATCGCATGATTGGTTGACCGCAGGGATTCTCGCCGTGCGCGATCATGCAATCGACGTCTGGCAAGCGAGCACGAAGGAGAGCTACGCGACAGGCCGTAAGCGTGTCTATTACCTCTCGCTCGAATTCCTGATCGGGCGCTCGCTCGCCGACACGCTCAACAATCTCGGGCTGACCGAGCCGATGACGCGGGCCATGCACGAGCTCGGCGTCGACCTGCCGGAGATCGAGACCATCGAACCCGATGCGGCGCTCGGCAATGGCGGCCTCGGGCGCCTGGCGGCGTGCTATATGGAGGCGATGGCCTCGACCGGCGTCCCGGCGCTCGGCTATGGCATTCGCTACGATCATGGCCTGTTCAAGCAAGGGATCGAGAACGGCCGGCAGGTCGAGCGGCCGGAGGACTGGTTGTCATTCCGCAATCCCTGGGAGTTCGAGCGGCGCGAGGCGTCCTATCGCATCGGCTTCGGCGGTTCGGTGGTGGTCAGCGGACCGGATCAGGTTATCTGGACACCTGAGGAGACGGTGTTCGCCGTCGCTTATGACACGCCGGTCATCGGCTGGCGCGGCCAGAACGCGACGACCTTACGCCTTTGGCGTGCGCGCGCCATGCATCCGCTCTCACTCGACGCCTTCAACAAGGGCGATCTCGTCGGCGCGGTCGCCGAACGCAATCGGGCCGAGGCGATCTCGAAGGTCCTCTATCCCAACGACTCGACGCCGGCCGGACAGGAATTACGCCTGCGCCAGGAGTTCTTCTTCACCTCGGCCTCGCTGCAGGACCTGGTCCATCGTCACCACCGGCAGTTCGGCAGCCTCGACAATCTCGCCGACAAGGCGGCGATCCAGCTCAACGATACACATCCGTCCCTTGCCGTGGCGGAGCTGATGCGGCTCCTGCTCGACGAGCATAAGTTCAACTGGGAGAAGGCTTGGGAGATCACCAACGCGACGATCTCCTACACCAACCACACTCTGCTCCCCGAAGCGCTCGAGACCTGGCCAGTCGCGCTGGTCGAGCGCCTGCTGCCGCGGCATATGCAGATCATCTTCGGCATCAATGCCCGCTTCCTCGATGCCGTGCGCCGCCGTTCGCCCGACGCCGATCTGGCGAGCCTGTCGCTGATCGACGAGCATCACGGCCGGCGCGTGCGCATGGCGAACCTCGCCTTCGTCGGCTCCCATACCGTCAACGGCGTCTCAGCTCTGCACTCCAACCTGATGAAGGAGACGGTTTTTGCCCAACTGCACCGAACCTTCCCGGAGCGGATCACGAATGTCACAAACGGCATCACGCCACGGCGCTGGCTCCTCAACGCCAATCCTGGCCTGACCCGACTGCTTCAGGACGTCTGTGGCGATGCGGTTGCGGTTGATATCGGTCTGATCCGGCAATTCGGCGCGCATGCCGATGATGGCGCGGTCCACGAGCAGCTCGCCACCATTCGCCGCGACAACAAGCTCAGGCTTGCCAAGATCATCCGGCAGGACTGCGGCGTCGTTGTCAATCCGGAGGCGCTCTTCGACGTACAGATCAAGCGCATTCACGAATACAAGCGCCAGCTCCTCAACATCCTCGAGACGATCGCGCTCTACAATGCCATCCGGAGCGAGCCTTATCGCGACTGGGCGCCGCGCGTGAAGGTTTTCGCCGGCAAGGCCGCCTCGAACTACACCACGGCCAAATCGATCATCAACCTGATCAATGATGTCGCGGCGGTGGTGAACAACGACATCACCACCCGAGACCGGCTCAAGGTCGTGTTCTTGCCGAATTACAATGTCAGCCTCGCCGAGCTGATCATCCCCGCCGCCGATCTCTCCGAGCAGATCTCGACCGCCGGCATGGAGGCGTCCGGTACCGGCAACATGAAATTCGCGCTGAACGGTGCGATCACCATCGGCACGCTCGACGGCGCCAATATCGAGATCGGCGAGCGCGTCGGCGCGGATAATATCGTGACCTTCGGCATGACGGCGGACGAGGTTGCCATCGCCAAGCGCAATCCGAGGCCGAGCGCCGAAGTGATCGGCGACACGCCGCATCTCGAAGGCGTGCTCGACGCCGTCGCCGGCGGCGCCTATTCACCTGGCGAGCGTGACCGCTATGCCGAGCTTGTCGAAGGTCTGCGACTGAACGACTGGTTCATGGTCCTGCGCGATTTCGACAGCTACCATCAAGCGCAGCGACGGGTCGATGCGATCTGGGCCGATCGGGCGCGCTGGTGGCGTATGTCGGTCGCCAACACGGCCCACTGCGCCTGGTTCAGCGCCGACCGGGCGATCGGTGAATATGCCGACCGTATCTGGCACGTGCCGGCAGGCCGAGCCGCGCGAGCTTGACCTTGCGACCGTTCAATCCGGCCATGCGACGGTTCCGGCGGTGACGGCCGAGTTGATTCCGTGCCCGCTGCCGCCGCGGCTCGGCGCGACGGTCACGGCAGATGGCGTCGCCTTCGCCGTATTCTCGCAGAATGGCGAGCGCGTGCTGGTCTCGCTGTTCGACGAGAGCAGCGAGACCGAGACGGTGCGTTTGCCGCTGCCCTGCCGTAGCGGAGACGTCCACCACGGCTTGCTTCCCGGCGCCGGCTCCGGGCTGCGCTATGGCCTGCGGGCCGCTGGCCCATGGCAACCAGATCGCGGCCATCGATTCGATCCGGCGAAGCTGCTGGTCGATCCCTACGCCAGGTCACTCGACCGAGCATTTCGCTGGGACCCACGGCTGGCGCAACATGGCGAGGAGACGGTCGATCTCGTGCCGCGCTGCATCGTCGTCGCGGAGAACGCACCACTGGTGGTCGAGACGACACAGCCGAGCTTCATCTATGAGATCGCTGCGAAGGCGTTCAGCATCCTCCATCCGGCACTATCTGAGACGCGGCGCGGAACGCTCGCCGCGCTGAGTGAGCCTCGCATTCTCGATCATCTGCGCCGTCTCGGCGTTAGTCATGTCGAGCTGATGCCGATCACGGCGTGGATGGACGAGCGCCATCTGCCGCCGCTCGGGCTGCGCAACGGCTGGGGCTATAACCCCGTCAACTTCTTCGCGCTCGATCCGCGCCTCGCGCCGGGGGGAGCCGAGGATCTGCGCAAACTCTGCGCTGCCTATGCCGAGTCCGGCATCGGCGTGATCCTCGACATCGTCCTGAACCACACCGCCGAGAGCGACGAATTCGGCGCGACGATCTCGCTGCGCGGCCTCGACAATGCCGCCTACTATCGCCATGCGCAGGACGATCCCGGACGGCTCGTCAACGACACCGGCTGCGGCCATACGCTGGCGCTCGATCGTGCGCCGGTGGTGCGGCTGGCGATGGATGCGCTCCGGTACTGGCGCAGCCTGGGCGTCGCGGGCTTCCGCTTCGACCTTGCGACGGTGATGGGCAGAGCGGCCGGCGGCTTTACGCCCGACGCACCGCTCCTCGCGGCGATCCTGCAGGATCGCGAGCTCTCGCAAGCCATCCTGGTCGCCGAGCCTTGGGATATCGGGCCGGGGGGCTACCGGCTCGGCGAGTTCCCCTTCCCTTTCGCCGAATGGAACGGGCGCTTTCGCGACGATGTTCGTCGTTTCTGGCGGGGCGACGCCGGCATGGCCGGCGCGCTGGCGACGCGGCTTTCCGGCTCGTCGGACCTGTTTGCGGCGCGGCATCGCGGTCCGCATGCCAGCATCAATTTCCTGGCCGCCCATGACGGCTTCACGCTCGTTGATCTGGTCAGCTACGCTGGAAAGCACAATCAAGCCAATGGCGAAGGCAATCGCGATGGCGACAATGATAGCCACAGCTGGAACAACGGCCTCGAAGGACAGACCGACGATGCCATGGTGACGGCGGCCCGCGCTCGCGATGTGCGTGCGCTGCTCGCGACACTCTTCCTGTCGCGCGGCATCCCGATGCTGACTGCCGGCGACGAGTTCGGCCGCACGCAAGGCGGCAATAACAACGCTTATGCCCAGGACAATGAGACCACCTGGCTCGAGTGGGAGCATGCCGATGAGGATCTGATCAGGTTCGTCGCTGATCTCGCGCAGTTGCGTCGCGAGCTACCGCTGCTGACCCGGAACGGATTTCTCAGAGGTGACGGCGATCCACGCGAGGCGCATTGGCTCACATCCGACGGATCAGTGATTGCTGACGGCGAGTGGCAAGGCCTTGACGTGTTCTGCCTGCTGCTGCGCGATCAGGCGGATAACCTGCTCGTCGCGATCAATCGAAGCTGGAAGGGGATCCCGCTGTCGCAGGCTGAGCAAGGCTGGGCTCGCTTGCTCTGCTCGGCGGATGGTCCCGACGATCTTCCTGCGCGCAGCGTGAGCCTATGGCGTCCCGGCTGAATTCGAGCGCCGCCCGGCCCCCTACATCAGCACGATCAGCGAACGCGGCGACAGCGTGATCTCCTGATCCGCCTTCAGCCCCTTACGGCCTTCATCCGAATTCGGACCGGTCTCGGTGTCCAGCACCACCGACCAGGAGCCGGTCTTGACGCGCGGCGGGATCTTGAAGACGACCTCGCCATCGAACGCGTTGAACAGCATCAGCGCCTCGTCCCCGCCCGACTCGACATCCGGCATGTGCATCAGCAGGCCGATCGCCAGCACACCGGGGTCGTCCCAATGCTCCTCCTGCTGCTCGCCGCCAGCCGGGTTGATCCAGCGCAGCAAGCAGCCGTCGCGGAACGAGGCGCGGCGGAAGATCGGATGCTCGGCCCGCAATTGCAGCACCCTCCGCACGAAGTCGCTGAGCTTCTGGTCCCTGGCGCCAACCGCTTCCCAGCGCATCCAGGCCGTCTCGTTGTCCTGGGCGTAGACATTGTTGTTGCCGTGATTGGAATGGCCGTGCTCGTCACCGGCGAGCAGCATCGGCGTGCCGTGCGACAAGAGCAGCGTCGCCAGCATGTTGCGCTTCTGGCGCTGGCGCACGGTGAGGATGCCGGGATCGTCGGTCGGCCCTTCGGCTCCGTGATTGAAAGACAGGTTATGGCCATGGCCGTCCTTGTTGTCCTCGCCATTCGCCTCATTGTGCTTGTCGTTGTAGGAGACGAGATCGTTCAGCGTGAAGCCGTCATGGGCGGTGATGAAGTTGACGGTCGCCCAGGGCCGCCGCCCGCGCTGATCGTAGACGTCGCCCGACCCGGTGATCCGCGCCGCGAGGTCGCGGATGCTGCCCTCCTCGCCCTTCCAATAGGCACGGATCGTGTCACGGTACTTGTCGTTCCACTCGGCCCAGCCGGGGGGGAACCCTCCGACCTGGTAGCCGCCCGGACCAATGTCCCAGGGTTCGCCGATGAGCTTGACCTTGCGCAGCACCGGGTCCTGGCCCACCGCGTCGAAGAAGCCGCCACGCGGATCGAAGCCATGCGGCTCGCGGCCGAGAATGGTACCGAGATCGAAGCGGAAGCCATCGACCTCCATCGCCTCGACCCAGTAGCGCAAGGAATCCATCACCAGCTGCAGGACGCGCGGATGGCTGGTGTTGACGGTGTTCCCGGTGCCGGTGTCGTTGATGTAGTAGCGCGGCTCCTCGGGCATCGTGCGGTAATAGGAGAAATTGTCGATGCCCTTGAACGAGAGCGTCGGCCCGAGTTCATTGCCTTCCGCCGTGTGGTTGTAGACCACGTCGAGGATCACCTCGAGCCCGGCGTCATGGAAGGCCCTGACCGTCTCGCGGAATGAGGCCAGCCCCGCCCTGCCCTCATAGCGCTGCATCGGCGCGAAGAAGCCGATGCTGTTGTAGCCCCAATAGTTCGAGAGGCCCTTCGAGACGAGGTGATGGTCGTCAAGATAGGCATGAACCGGCAGCAACTCGACCGAGGTGACGCCGAGGCTGCGGATGTAGTCGATGATCTGGTCATGACGCAGCCCGTCGAAGGTGCCGCGCTCGGCCTCAGGCACGGCCGGATGCAACTGGGTGAAGCCGCGGACATGAGCTTCGTAGAAGACGGTCCGGTCCCAGGGAATGTGCGGCTTGGGCGGAGGCTGCGGATCAGCCTTCCAGTCGCAGACTACGCATTTGGGCATGAAGGGCGCGCTGTCGAGCTCGCTGAAGCTGAGATCGCGCTCTTCGTCAGCGTTCAGATCATAGCCGTAATGGGCGGCATTCCAGTCAAGGCTCCCGGAAAACTCGCGGGCATAGGGATCGAGCAGGAGCTTGCTTGGATTGAAGCGATGCCCCTCCTCCGGTGCAAAGCGGCCATGCACCCGATAACCATAGAGCTGACCGGGGCCGATCCCCGGCAGATAGCAGTGAAAGATCTCGTTGGTATACTCCGGAAGGGTTATCCGCGTCGTCTCGGTCTTGCCGCTATCATCAAAAAGGCATAGCTCGACACGGTGGGCATAGGCCGAGAACAGCGCGAAATTGGTGCCCTCGCCATCGAAGTTCGCCCCGAGCTCGACTGAGGAGCCAGGCCTCACCTCGATTTGATCTTGCGCCATGCGTGAGTGTCCCTGGGGTACCTGAGCAGATGATCTGCGCTCGACGATCGGCCGCGCGCCGCGCCGTGCCGAGTGGAACGTGACAGCGGGCCGCCGGTTCCAGAGCGGCCCCGAGCTTGCATGAAAATATTGCACCGCATCATGGAACTCGCGACCAGGCTGGCGGTTGCCGGTTCGCGATCTGGGAGCCGGGCAATGGCGGATGTTCTGAAGCTCACCGACACGAGGGCGGCGTCCTCGACCTCGGCCCACGCTCTTCACTATGCTCACGCCGTCAAAGACGATCCCCATGAGGTCCCATCCCCGATCGCAGGAACCACCAGGCTGCTCTTCGTGACCTCGGAGATGAGCGACTTCATCAAGGCCGGCGGTCTGGGTGAGGTCTCGACGGCGCTACCCCGCCAGATGCGCTCATATTGCGATGTCCGGGTCCTGATTCCCGGCTTTCGCCAGGTCCGCGCCGCCAGGCCGGTAATGGAGGTCGTGCGCCAGATGCCGGGCACGGCCGAATTGCCGCCCTGGTCGCTTGGCCGCTTCGCCACGGCCGACGGGCTGACGATTTACACGGTGCTCTGCGACGAGCTTTATGACCGCCCGGGTTCGCCCTACGGCCCGTTCGGCGGCAGCGATTTCCCCGACAACGACATCCGTTTCGCTCGCCTCTCGCTCGCGGCGGCGCAGATTGCGGCTGGCGAGGCCGACCCGAACTGGAAACCGGACATCCTCCACATCAATGACTGGCCGTCAGGGCTGACCGCCGGCTATCTGCGCTGGAAGGAGGTGCCGACCCCCACCATCCTGACCATCCACAATCTCGCCTATCAAGGTCTGTTCGAGCCTGGTCGAATGGCCGCCCTTGGCATACCCGACCAGGCATTCAACGTCGAAGGCGCCGAGTTCCACGGGATGTTGTCCTTCCTCAAGGCCGGGATCTTCTATGGCTCGCACGTCACCACCGTCAGCGAGACCTATGCGAGAGAGATTACCACGCCCGAACATGGCTGCGGCCTCGACGGCCTGCTCAGGAGCCGGATGAAGGCCGGCCATCTGACCGGGATCGTCAACGGCATCGACGCCAGCTGGGATACGTTGATCGAAGGCGGGGCGACGACCGAGCAGATCGTCCGGCAATGGAAGCGCCGCAATGCGGCTGCGATCCGCAAGGCGTTCGCGCTGCCGGACTCGCGCGGACCGCTCTTCTCCATCATCTCCCGTCTGGTCCACCAGAAGGGCATCGACCTCTCGATCGAGGCGGCTGAGACGATCGTCGCCGCCGGCGGACAACTCGTGGTCAAGGGCCAGGGTGAGTCACGCCTGGAGGACGCGGTCGCGCATCTGGCGAAGCGCTATCCGCATGCGGTCGCCGCACGGATCGGCTTCGACGATGCCGAGGCACGACGCCTGTTCGCCGCCAGCGATTTCCTTTTGATGCCCTCGCGCTTCGAACCTTGCGGCCTGAGCCAGATGTATGCGCAGAGGGCCGGAGCGCTTCCGATCGCCTATCGCACCGGAGGCCTCGTCGACACGATCGAAGACGGCGTCTCGGGCTTCCTCTTCTCATCGCTGAGCGTGGCGGGGCTATCAGCAGCCGTACGCCGCGCCCTGGATGCCTATCGCTCAAAGCGGGCCTTCAAGCTGATGCGCGGGCAAGCTATGTCGAAGCGCTTCGACTGGCGGCGTCCAAGCTATCACTATGCCTCGGTCTACGCCCGAGCACTCGGAGCTTGAAGAACTGCGTCGCCGCCGGCTCGCCGAACCGACCGAAATGACAATGGCGGGCTTCAGGGGCCCGCCGATCATCAGTCAGACTGCCTTCTTGGCCCTTGCCTTCGTCGCAGCAGGCTTGTCGGCCGTCTCCTTCTTGCTCCGCCCTTTTGCAACGGTCGCGGTCTTGGACTTGGCATGTTCTGCGTCGCCCTGCGAGACCCGCTCTTCAGCGAGCCGCCAATGCTCGGAGTCACGCCCTTCCGGCCGGCCTTCGGCCTCCCAGATCTCGTAAGCTGTATCCCGCACAAGTTTTTCGCGGCTCATCGGTTATCTCCCGGCTGCATCAAGGCGCTGCGAACAACCGCCGCGGGCGCCCCCAGGTTCCACGCGGGTGCGCTGTGGCTCAATTGTGGCGAAGCGGGAACGGCTTGCACCCCTGCCGCGTTGCGCCACGGATGTGCGCATGTCGCGTTGCTCAAGATATCTCGATAATATCCCATTCCAGACGGCTTAGCGATCTATGACGGACCAGAGTCTTCGCGAACTTTCGATCCGCGCCGGAGTTGCGCCCGATTGGACGGATCAAGCCGGCGCGATCCACCAGGTTTCTCCAGCGAGCTTGCGCGCCATCCTCCTGGCGATCGGGCTTCCGGCGGACACAGATGCCGCCATCGAGGATTCACTTCAGATCGTCTCGCTGAGAGATGCAGGGTCCGCCTCGCGCTTCATCGTCTCCCGCGTCGGGCAACCAGTCGGGCTGCCAGTTCCACGCAAGGGCGCTGGAGCTATCGAAATCACGCTCGAGGGAGGCGGACGCCGCATTGTGTCGCCGGGCATAGCCGCTGACGGCGCAATGAGCCTGCCGCCCTTCGAAGTGCCTGGTTATCACACCATCCATCTGGCTGACGGCGATATCACGGTTGCCGTCGCGCCATCGCGTTGCGTGACGTTCGCGGACCTGGGCGAAGGGCAGTCCGGCTGGGGCCTTGCTGCCCAGATCTATTCTCTCCGCAGCGGGCTGGACGGCGGCATTGGCAATTTCGCCGGGGTTGGCGCGCTCGGCCGTGCGGCGGCGGCACATGGCGCCGATGCCCTGGCAATCAGCCCCGTGCATGCTCTTTACGCTGCGCTGCCGGACCGGTTCAGCCCGTACTCGCCTTCGACGCGGCTGTTTTACAATCCGCTTCACGCCGATCCAGCGGCGGCGCTTCCTGAGGCCTTCATCCGGGACGTCGCCGTGCAAAATGGACTGGCCGAGGAGATGGCGCGCCTCTCGGCGATGACCGAAATCGACTGGTTGCGGGCCACGCCGTTGCGCCAGCGCCTGCTGAAGGCCTTGTTCGAAGCCCTGCGCACGTCGTCGACAGTGGCAGCGGCCCGCCAGGATTTCGAGCACTTCCTGGCCGACGCATCGCCTTTGTTGCGCGACCACGCGGTCTTCGAACTACTGCATGCCGCTCAATGCGAACGCGACCCGACATCCTCGCATTGGCGCGACTGGCCGGCCCATTATCGCGATGCCGGCAGTGCGGACGTCGCCGCCTTTGCCGCAGGCCATGCCGAGGAGATCGATCATCAGATCTTCCTGCAATGGCTGACCGCGCGCTCATATTCGAACGCCCAGCGGACCTGCCGCGATGCCGGTATGAAGGTCGGCCTCGTCGCCGATCTCGCCATCGGTATGGATGGCGCCGGCAGCCATGCCTGGAGTCGGCCGAGCGACGTGCTGATTGGACTGACCATCGGCGCGCCGCCCGACTATTACGCGCTCGAGGGCCAGAACTGGGGACTGACCACCTTCTCGCCGCTTGGTCTGGCAGCGAGCGGCTATGCGCCGTTTGTCGAGACCTTAAGGGCAAGCCTGCGCCATGTCGGCGGCATCCGCATCGATCACGTGATGGGCATGAACCGCCTCTGGCTGATCCCGGAAGGCGCCGGAGCACTCGACGGCGCTTATGTCACCTTCCCGTCCGAAACGCTATTCCGTCTGATCGCGCTCGAATCCTGGCGGCACCGGGCCATCGTCATCGGCGAGGACCTTGGGACATTGCCTTACGGCTTCCGGGAGCAGCTGCGCGAGCAAGGCATCGCCGGAATGCGGGTGCTCCGCTTCGAACGCACGCAGCACGGCTATGTGCCGCCAGGCGAATGGGATTCCCAGGCCGTCGCGATGACCAGCACGCACGACCTGGTGCCGACCGCCGGCTGGTGGGCCGGCTCGGATATCGATCAGGCGAGCGGCGGGATCGACCACCAGGGCATTCGCGATTGGGATCGCGGTATCCTCTGGGGCGCCTTCCGCGATGCCGGCATCGCGGAAGGCGAGCGGCCGGCGCCAGACGATACGGACCCGGTGGTCGATGCGGCGGTGCGCTATGTCTCCGCGACGCCCTGCGCGCTGAAGATCATGCCGATCGAGGACGCGCTCGGTATCCGGACACAGCCGAATGTCCCCGGCACCACGGTCGAGAAGCCGAATTGGCGCCACAGGCTGGCTGGAGACGCGGTCGATCTGCTCGACGATCCCATCGTCAGCCGCAGGCTCGCTCAGCTCGCCCGACGGGGCTGATGGTTTGCCTCGAGCTCAATGGCGTCCGGGCCGTTCCAGGCGGGCGGTGATCCCTCGGCGATCCGGTCGGTGATGCAGCGATAGTGCTCGACCGCGTCGCGCAAGGCCGCATATTCCAACTCTTCTGCCGCTCCCCGAGACGACGCCGCCAACGCGGCGAGGCGCGCCTGCGCCCGCGTCATGTCGAGTGGCGATCTGATTGGCGCACTTTGCATGGGAGTACCTCCGTTATGCAAACGCGGCCGCCAGGTTGCAGTTCCTGTCCCTGGCGGGTTTTTGTCCCGGGCAATGCTGGAGCGAACTCCTGCTCGGCTCGAACGTTGAGCAAGTGCAATCAAAGCCGAGGATGTCAGCCTTGCGACCATCGAATTTCGTGCAGTCGACCTATCGGCTTCAGTTCCATCGCGGCTTTCCCTTCTCGGCTGCGCTCGAGCTCGCCGGATATTTCCAGCGGCTTGGTGTCAGCCATGTCTATGCATCGCCGATCCTGGCGGCGCGCGCCGGCTCGCTGCATGGCTACGATGTCGTCAGCTATGACGAGATCAACCCTGAACTCGGCGGCGCCGATGGCTTTCGTGCCATGGCCCAGGCGTTTCGGCGCGAAGGCATCGGCATCATCCTCGATATCGTGCCGAACCACGTTGCCGTGGGCGGCGACGATAACGCTATGTGGCTGGACCTGCTGAAGCGCGGACAAAGCAGCCGCTATGCGACCTGGTTCGACGTCGATTTCGACGAGCGCGATCCGGTTCTCGCCGGGCGCATCCATGTGCCATTCCTCGGCGAGCCCTTTAACGATGCGCTCGACCAGGGAAAGCTGACGCTGGCCGAGGACCCGGCGCGGCAAGGCTACGCCTTGCGCTATGGCGAGCATCTGTTCCCGTTGCGCGCGGAGGACGATGCGGAAATCTCGACGGCCGGACAGGCTGCCTATTGCCAGCCCGACAAGCTGCGCGCCCTGATCGAGCGCCAGCATTATCATCTCGACTACTGGCGCAACGCCTCGGACAGGCTGAACTGGCGCCGTTTCTTCGAAATCACCCAGCTCGCCGGCATCCGCATTGAGGAGCCGAGCGCCTTCGAGGCGGCCCATCGCCTTGCTTTCGCATTCTACGAGGAAGGGCTGATCGACGGTCTGCGGATCGACCATGTCGATGGGCTCGCCGATCCGGCGAGCTATTGCGCGAAACTCCGCGCTCGGCTTGAGGCCTTGTCACCAAAGCGGCCAGGTTGGGCGATGCCGGGTCCCGCCTGGTTGATCGTCGAGAAGATCCTGGCGCCGGGCGAGGCCCTGCCGACCGGCTGGGGCGTCGACGGCACGACCGGCTATGATTTCATGGATCAAGTCGACGCCGTGCTCCATGCCGGGGGCTCCGAAGCGATCCTGGCATCGTTTTGGTCGGAGCTCAGCGGTCGCCCAGCCGCCTTCGTCGACGAGGAGCAGAGCGCCCGGCGGGAGGTCCTTGAGCACGGCTTCGAGGGCCAGCTCGAATATGTCGTCGACAGGCTGGTGGCGCTGGCGGTCATCGCCGGCCGCGATGCCGACATTCCCCGCGGCGCGATGCGGCGAGCGACGGCGGCGCTCGTCTGCAACATGCGCAGCTATCGCACCTATCTGACCGGCGCCGACATGATCGAAGAGCCCGGCACGTTCTTCCAGGACGCGCTCGAGACGGCGCGAGCCCAGCCGCAGGCGGAACACCTCGCCCTCGATTTCATCAGCGCGGCCATGACCGGCTTGGAGCCCGGGCTGCCAGCCGATTTGCGCAGTTCTGCCGTGCAGCGCTTCAATCAGCTGACCTCGCCGCTTGCAGCGCGCAGCGTCGAGGACACTGCCTTCTACCGATATGGGCGGCTGCTCTCGCGCAACGATGTCGGCTTCGACGCGGCGCGGCTGTCGCTGCCGGTCGCGGAATTCCATGAGCTGATGCGGGAGCGGGCAACGGCCCAGCCGCGCTCCATGCTGGCCCTCGCGACCCACGATCACAAGCGAGGCGCCGATATTCGTGCACGCCTGGCAGTGATCAGCGAGGATCCGCAGCGCTGGCGGGAGACCGTCGAGGGCTGGTTCGCCAAGAATGAGGCCATTCGTCCGGACGAGCTCGACCGAGGCGACGAGTATCAGTTCTACCAAATGCTCGTCGGCAGCTGGCCCCTCGATGGCTCAGCACTGGCGGGTGAACTCGCCGACCGGCTGAGCGCATGGTGGGTCAAGGCCTTGCGCGAAGCGAAGCTGAGAACCGGTTGGGTCACGCCCAATGACAGGTATGAGCAGGCCGCGGAGCAGTTCCTGCGTGCGGCTCTCGAGCCCTCGCGCAGCGCCGCCTTCCTGCGGTCGGTCGAGCATTACGTCGGGACGATCGCGCCTGCGGCGGCGCTCAACGGCATCGTGCAACTGATCCTGCAATGCACGGTGCCCGGCGTTCCCGACACCTATCAGGGCACCGAATTTTGGGATCTGAGCATGGTCGATCCGGACAACCGCCGGCCGGTCGACTTCGCCATACGCCGGCACGCCCCGATGTCCGGAAGGGAGGAGAGTGAGCTCCGCCGCAGCTGGCGCGATGGGCGGATCAAGCAGGAGGTGCTGCATCGGCTGCTCCAGGCGCGGCGCGAGAGGCCGGATCTCTTCGTCGGGGCAAGTTATCGTCCGCTGGCGGTGAGCGGCCTGAGGCAGGATGATGTCGTCGCGTTCCTGCGCCAGACGCAGGATGCAGCCCTTCTCGTCGTCGCTCCATTGCGGTGCGCCGCGATGGTCTCAGCCGAGCTGACGCTTTCGGCTGCATGGTGGCAGGACACAAGGATCGAATTGCCGACAATCGGCGCCGAATGGAAACCGATCGTCGGGGGCGCGGTGTCCGGCAAAGCCTTGGCGCCAGGCGAGCAGGACGGCGATTTTCCGTGCCACGTCGCCATCTCCCACCGATAGCCGCCTTCAATCGGACAGGACTGCCACGAACGACGGACCGTCGAGCTTTACCGCCTCGGCCGCCATGGCGACGACCCCGAGCGAAAAGATCGGCCGGCCGGCCGGCAATGCCGTTTCGACCGGCGCGTCGCCGAAATTCGCGAGCAAAACGAGCGAGTAGGCACCCAGCCGCCAGCCGGCTTTCACTGCCTGCGCGCCGAGTATTTCGGCTCCGGCGCTGCGGCAATCGTCGAGGTCCGGCACGATCAGGCTGCGCCTGACGTCGATCAGCTCGCGATAAAGGGCGAGCCATTCATCGGCATCGTCGCCGGCCTGCGGGCGCGAGGCTTCGAAGGTCCTGGGCGCATTGGGATCGAGCGCGAGCGGGTCGCCGCCATGGTCCTCATGCTCGAACTCGCGCTTGCGCCCTGCGCGAACAGCCTGCGCGAGCTCCTCATTGTGGTCGGTGAAATAGTAGAAGGGCGTGCGGCTGCCCTGTTCCTCGCCCATGAACAGCATCGGGATCTGCGGATTGAGCAGCAGCAGCGCCGCTGCGACCTTGACCCTGCCGGGCTCCGCCAGAGCGAGCAGCCGCTCGCCGAACAGCCGGTTGCCGATCTGGTCGTGGTTCTGCAGGCAATTGACGAAGCGGCTCGGCGCCAGATGCCCGCTCGGCTTGCCGCGCGGTCGGCCGCGGCTCGGCGCCACCTGCCCCTGGAAGGCGAAGCCACTCTCGAGAATTCGGGCGAGATGGCAAAGGGGCTCGGGCGCGAAGCTTCCGTAGTAGGTTCGTGTCTCGCCGGTCAGCAGCACATGGACGGCATGATGGAAGTCGTCGTTCCACTGCGCGTCATAGGCGCCGAGCAGATCTGCGTCATTATCCTCGTTCTCGACGACGAGATGGATATGCCGCTCTTGCGGCAGCGCTGCGCGGATGTCGCGCTCGAGCTCAAGCAGGAACTCGGCCGATGGGATGGCGTGGACCGCGTCGAACCGAAGCCCGTCGAAGCGGAACTCGTCGAGCCATTGCAGGGCACAGGCGCGATAGAAGCCGCGGACCTCGGGGCGGTCGAAATCGATGGCGGCGCCCCAGGGCGTCTGGCTCCCGGCCTTGAAGAACTCCGGCGAGTGGGTGTGCAGGTAGCAGCCATCCGGGCCGAAATGATTGAACACGACATCGAGCAGGACGCTGAGCCCGAGCTCGTGAGCGCGGTCGATCAGGCTTTTGAGCTGGGCTGCGGTTCCGTATGCCGCGGCGGGGGCGAACTGCAGCACGCCGTCATAGCCCCAGTTCCGGCTGCCGGGAAAATCGGCGATCGGCATCAGCTCGATCGCGGTTATGCCCAGATCCGCCAGCCGAGGCAGCTCGCGCTCGACGCCGGCGAAGCCGCCGAGCAGGCCAACATGTAGTTCGTAGAGGACTGTCTCTCGCCAGGGACGCCCGCGCCAGCCGGCGCAGCGCCACGCATAATCGTCCGGCGCGACCAGCACGCTCTCGCCATGGACCCCACCTTCTTGCCGGCGAGACGCCGGATCCGGTACGAATGTTCCATCGGGCAGCCGGTATCGATAGCGCGTTCCGAACGGGAGCTCGGCCCGATATTCGTGCCAGCCATCGGCGAGCTGAGCCATCGGCACCACTGCCTTGCCATCGATCTCGATCGAGAGTTGCGCGACGGCCGGCGCCCAGATGCGGAAGACGGCTTCGCTTCCCGCTCGCCAGGCGCCGTAGCGGGGTCCTTCCGGCGCTGGACGAACGGGCTGCGACGAATGAGCGACGGTTTCGGCCGAGGGCATCTCGAACTTCCTGCGTCAGCGGATCCACGTGAGCTAGAGGATCGGCTTTCCACCGGTCACGGCGATCGTCGCACCGGACACGTAGCTGGAGAGAGGATCGGCGAGCATGACATAGGCACTCGCCAGTTCGGCCGGCTGGCCTGGGCGTTTCATCGGCACCTGCTTGCCGAAGTTCGACACCCTCTCCGCGTCCATGGTCGACGGGATGAGCGGCGTCCAGATCGGGCCTGGCGCGACGGTGTTGGCTCGGATGCCTCGCTCGGCCAGGAGCTGAGCCAGGCCGGCGGTGAAGTTCTGGATGGCGCCCTTGGTCGCGGCATAGGCGAGCAGCGTCGGATTGGGCATGTCGGAGTTGATCGACGCGGTTGTGATGATCGCGCTGCCCTCCCCCATATGCGGCACCGCTCGCTTGGTCAGGTAGAACATCGCGTGGATGTTGACCTTGAAGGTCAGGTCCCACTCCTCGTCGCTGATCTCCTCGATGGCCTTGAAGGTCGCCTGATGGGCGGCATTGTTGACGAGGATGTCGATGCCGCCGAGCTCCCGCAGCGCCGTGTCGACGATCACCTGGCAATGGTCCGGCGACTGGATGTCGCCGGGGATCAGCACAGCCTTGCGGCCCTCCTCCTCGATCCAATGCTTGGTCTCGGCCGCATCCTTGTCCTCGCTCAGATAGGACAGCAGAATATCGGCGCCTTCACGCGCATAGGCGATTGCGACCGCCCGGCCAATTCCGCTGTCGGCACCGGTGATGATTGCGCGCTTGCCGGCAAGCTTGCCCGAGCCTTTGTAGGAATGCTCGCCATGATCCGGCTGGGGCGACATCTGCCCGGTGGCGCCCGGCATATCCTGCTGCTGCTTCGGGAAGGGCGGCTGCGGGTGCTGTTCCATGATGTCCTCGCGGAGGTCGGGTCTCTTGAGCTAAAGCGCTCGGTCCAGCTCAGGTTCCCTCCTCTCACGCTTCAGTTCGTCGCGAGCATTCGTCAGTCGCGCCCGAGGGTGGACGGGACCACCTTTGACAACGCGGAATTGATGCGACCGCCGCCCCAGCCTTGCCGCGCTCTCGGGCGAAGCCTGGGCAGCCGATCAGGTGGCGGGCATGAGGATCAATGTAGCGAGCGGCGGCAGCGTCAGCTTGAGGCTGCTCGAATGGCCATGGCCGGGGGCGTCGACAGTTTCGACGTGACCGCCATTGCCGATGCCCGAGCCGCCATAGAAGGTCGAATCGCTGTTGAGGATCTCGCGCCAGCGGCCGGCTTGCGGCACGCCCAATCTGTAGCCCGATCGCGGCACCGGGGTCAGGTTCGCCACGACCAGCACGGTCGGCGAGCCGGGTCGCTGGCGCAGGAAGGCGTAGACGCTGTTCTCCCGATCGTCCTGCACCACCCAGCGGAAGCCGCTCGGGTCGGAATCGGTCGCGTGCAGCGCCGGTTGCTCGCGATAGATGCGATTGAGATCCTTGACCAGGCGCTGCACGCCAGCATGGCCGGAATCGCGAAGCAGGTCCCAGTCGATCTCGCCATCATGGTCCCATTCGCGCTCCTGCGCGATCTCGCCGCCCATGAAGAGCAGCTTCTTGCCCGGATGAGTCCACATGAACGAGAAATAGGCGCGCAGGCCGGCAAGCTTTGTCCAGCGGTCGCCTGGCATCTTGCCGAGCAGCGAGCCTTTGCCGTGCACCACCTCGTCATGCGAGAGCGGCAGCACGAAATGCTCGGCGAAGGCATAGACCAGGCCGAACGTCATCTCGTCGTGATGGTGCCGGCGATGGATCGGATCACGCGCCTGATAGTGCAGCGTGTCGTGCATCCAGCCCATGTTCCATTTGAAGTTGAAGCCGAGGCCGCCCTCTTCGGAGCGGCGCGTCACCCCCGGCCAGGCCGTCGATTCCTCAGCAATCATGATGGCGCCCGGATACCGCTGCGCCACCACCGCATTGAGATGGCGCAGGAAGTCGATCGCCTCGAGGTTCTCGCGTCCGCCATAGATGTTCGGCCGCCATTCCCCGGGATTGCGGCTGTAGTCGCGGTAGAGCATCGAAGCCACGGCGTCGACCCGCAAGCCATCGACATGAAAATGCTCGAGCCAGTGCAGCGCGCTGCTGATCAGGAAACCGGAGACCTCGCGCCGACCGAAATTGTAGATCAGCGTGTTCCAATCCTTGTGGAAGCCTTCGCTGGGGTCCTCGTGCTCGTAGAGCGCGGTTCCGTCGAAGCGTGCCAAGCCATGCGCGTCGGACGGGAAATGCGCCGGCACCCAGTCGACGATCACGCCGATTCCCTGCTGGTGGCAGGCATCGACAAAGATCGCGAAGTCTTCTGGGTCGCCGAAGCGACGTGTCGGCGCGAACAGGCCAAGCGGCTGATAGCCCCAGGAGCCGGTAAACGGATGCTCGGCCACCGGCAGGAGCTCGACATGGGTGAAGCCCATCTCCTTGGCGTAAGGCACGAGGCGATCGGCCAGACCGCGCCAGTCGAGCGTCGTCCCGTTCGGCCCGCGCGTCCAAGAGCTGGCGTGGATCTCGTAGATCGAGATCGGCGCCGACCCGCTTTGTCGTCCGGCGCGGGATTTCATCCATTCGCCGTCGCGCCAGACATGCGAAGGCAAACGCGGCACCACCGAGGCTGTACCCGGCTGCGGCTCCGCCGTCCGCGCGACAGGGTCAGCCTTTTGCGGCAAGACACCGCCGTGCCGGTCGACGATCTCGTATTTGTAGAGCTCCCCGCTGCCGAGCCGCGGAATGAACAGTTCCCAGATGCCGCTGCCGCCGCGCCGGCGCATGACGTGGCGGCGACCATCCCAGCTGTTGAAAGCGCCGATCACCGAAACGCGCCGGGCGTTCGGAGCCCAGACAGCGAAGCGCGCGCCCTGCACACCATCGACCGTGACGAGATTCGAGCCCAGCGCATCCGCCAGCCGCTGGTGCCGGCCCTCGCCGATGAGATGAAGGTCGAGTTCGCCAAGGAGCGGGCCAAAGGAATATGGGTCCTCGGTGATCTGTTCGCCGCCAGGCCAGCTGATCGAAAGAAGGTAGGCGCCTTCTCCGATCGCTCCGTCGAACAATCCGGCCGGCTCGCGCGCCGTCAGCTCGGTGCGCTCGCGCTGTTCGCCTTGCAGCACGGCGATAGCGCGCGCCCCCGGTAGGAAGACCCGCACGAAACGACCATCGGGGCCAAGATGCGGGCCAAGCACCGCAAAGGGATCGCCGAACTGCGCATGCGCGAGGGCCGTCGCAATCTCCGGATCCAGCGGTGGAATCCGCTCTGCCACTCTGTCAATCATCGGCAGCGTCCCCGCTCAGCAATCGGGTCATGAGATCGGTCAAGCCGCGCAAGGGCACGCCGAGCCAGTCCGGCCGATTGCTGACCTCGTAGTTGATCTCGTAGGCGGCCTTCTCGACCATGAAGAGATCGAGCAGTGCCGCATCTCCTGCGCGATCTTGCGCACGCCGGCTGCTCTGCGTGGAGATGGCCTCGGAATAGGCCTGCAGCAGAGCCTGCGGCATCCTCTCCCGGAACGCCGTCGCGAGCGTCGCATATGCGCCATCTTGGCTCACCGCGGCGGGGCTGCGGCGCGCTGCCGCGAGCGCATAGTCGAACGAGCGCAGAATGCCGGCGACATCGCGCCAGCCACTGTCCTTGGCCCGGCGCTCGGCCAGCGGCTGCGAAGGCTCGCCTTCGAAGTCGATGATCATCACGTCGCCGCTCGCAACCAGGGTCTGGCCGAGATGGAAGTCACCATGGATGCGATGAAGCAGGCTGCCCTTGCCCGCCTTGCACAGTCGTCTCACCAGCGTGAGCAAGGCTTTCCGACGCCCGAGCACGCCCTCGGCCAGGGCTTGCTCGTCCTCCCCCAGCTGCTCGCGCTGCCGCTCGAGATTGTCGCAGGCCGCCTGAACGCGGCCCTCGACCCGCTTGGTCCAGCGCTCGATCTGCGCCCTATCGGCCGGAACCGGGGCAAAGGCTTCGTCATCGGTCGGCTGCGACAGCGCGACATGCATCTCGCCGAGGCGCCGCCCAAGAATCGCGGCGAAGCTCTCGAAGGTCGAAAGCAAGTCGGCGAGATCGGCGCCCTCGCGCGAAAGCTCGTCGAGAACCCGGCCAAGATAGGACGCCGTCCAATCCCAGGCATCACCCTCGCCGGGGATGAAGGCCTGAACCACCCCTAAAACCTCTTCCTCACCCTCCTCCGGCACGTGGACAATCTCACCGAGCTGGGCCGGCGCGTTGGCGAAGCCGCGCTCGGTCAGCGCCCGCATCATCTCCGCCTCCGGATGACGGCCAGGCGCGAGCTTCCGGAACAGTTTCAGCATCACCTTGTGGTCAACGACGACGGAAGAGTTCGACTGCTCGGCCGACAGCCACCGCACCGGATCGTCCGGCAGGATCTCGACGGTGCCGAACGCCGGTGTTGGCCTGAACGAGACCACTCCGACCGCGCTCTTGACCTCGGCACCCGCCTTGAGGAGGGAGAGCACTTCATGGATGAAGCCCGGCAATGCGAAGGCGTCGGTCAGAAATCCGGTGCGTCGACCGCGGCGTACGCGCGCGAGAGCGAGTTGCTGCGGCAGCGCCGTGGCGATCTCCTCGTCCCAGCTGATACCGAGCGGCAGGAGATAGCGCTCGCTGCCGCCGCCATGCATCGCCTCGACCGCAACGAGCGCCATCTCCCGGTTGGGGCCGATGCGCGCCGTCAGCGCCACGCGCGCGCTTTCGAGCTTCTGGTCCTTGGACGCGAACCAGCGCCGCTTGGCGAGGTAAGGCGGAAGGATGTTTACCTCGAATTCGCGCCGGTGCTGCGGCGTGATCATTTCGTCGGGTCCGCCGCGCAGCACGAAGGTCGTGTAGTCGGGCATCGGCTCCGGCGCCTGCGCATGCCAGGACGGAGCCTGCGCACCTTCCACCAGAAGGAACCAGTAGAAACTGTAAGGCGGTAGCGTCAGCAGATAGGTGAGCTGGCCGATGGCAGGGAAGACCGAGTTGCCGAGCATCTCGACAGGATGGCGGCCGGCGAACTCCGCCAGATCGAGTTCGAAGGCCTGCGCCGAGCGCGACAGGTTCGAGACGCACAGAATGGTCTCGCCGTCATGCTCCCGCAGATAGGCGAAGGCCTTGCGATTCTTCGGGTAGAGAAAGCGTAGCGTTCCCCGTCCGAAGGCCTGGTGTTCCTTGCGGACGGCGAGAATGCGCTTGGTCCAATTCAGCAGCGAATGGCGATCGCGCGTCTGCGCCTCGACATTGACGGCGCTGAAGCCATAGAGCGGATCCATGATCGGCGGCAGAACGAGGCTTGCGGGATCGGCCACCGAGAACCCGCCATTGCGGTCCGGCGACCATTGCATCGGGGTGCGCACGCCATCGCGATCGCCGAGGAAGATGTTGTCGCCCATGCCGAGCTCATCGCCGTAATAGATCACCGGCGTACCTGGCATCGACAACAGCAGATTGGTCATCAGCTCGACCCGGCGCCTGTCGCGTTCGAGCAGCGGCGCCAGCCTTCGCCTGATGCCGAGATTGATGCGGGCCCGTCTGTCGGCGGCGTAGAAGTTCCAGAGATAGTCACGTTCCTTGTCCGTCACCATTTCGAGCGTCAACTCGTCATGATTGCGCAGGAAGATCGCCCATTGGCAGTTTTCCGGAATGTCCGGCGTCTGCCGCATGATGTCGGTGATCGGGAACCGGTCCTCCTGCGCGATCGCCATGTACATCCGCGGCATCAGCGGGAAATGGAACGCCATGTGGCATTCGTCGCCGGCGCCGAAATAGGCCTGCGTGTCCTCCGGCCACATATTGGCTTCGGCCAGCAGCATGCGGTTCGGGAAGGTAGCATCGAGCTCGGCCCTGATCTTGCGCAGGATGTCGTGCGTCTCCGGCAGATTCTCGTTCGAGGTCCCGTCACGCTCGATCAGATAGGGAACCGCATCGAGGCGCAGGCCATCGACGCCGAGTTCGAGCCAGAACTTCATCACGCCGAGGACCGCCTTCAGAACGGCCGGGTTGTCGAAATTGAGGTCCGGTTGATGCGAATAGAAGCGATGCCAGAAATAGGCCTTCGCCACCGGGTCCCAGGTCCAGTTCGAGCGCTCGGTGTCGAGGAAAATGATGCGCGTGCCTGAATAGAGCTTGTCGTCGTCGGACCAGACATAGAAATTCCGGTGCGCCGATCCCGGCTTGGCGAGCCGAGCCCGCTGAAACCAGGGATGCTGGTCCGAAGTGTGGTTGATGACGAGCTCGGTGATGACGCGCAGGCCACGCTCATGCGCCGCCCGGATGAAGCGCCTGACATCCGCAGCCGTGCCATAGTCCGGATGGACGGCCTTGTACTCGGAGATGTCGTAGCCGTCGTCGAGGCGGGGCGAGGGATAGAACGGCAGCAGCCAGATCGCAGTGGCGCCGAGCTCGACGATGTAGTCAAGCTTGGCCATCAGCCCCGGAAAATCGCCGATACCGTCGCCATTTGCGTCAAAGAACGACTTCACGTGGAGCTGGTAGACCACCGCATCCTTGTACCATTGCGGATCGGCTGAATCCGCCGCCACGGTCTGAACCAGGCTTGCATCCATCATTGGACTTTGCTCCCCGGCGTAATGCGCCAGATCGCGAAGGGCGTGTCCTGCGGATCGAGCCGGGTCGTCTGCCGTTTGCCATGCCAGTCGAAGCGGGTGCCGCGCATCAGGTCTTCCACGGCGACGGTACCATGATCAGGCAACCCAAATTCCCAGAGCGGCACCTCGATCGAGGCGCCATGCACGCCGAACGGGTCGAGATTGATCGCGATCAGGATGATCTCGGATGCGGTGCCGACGCGCTTGCCGAAATAGAGAATGTTGTCGTCCGTCGCGTCGTAGAAGGTCAGGCCCAGATGGCTCTGCAGCGCCGGGTGGCTGCGCCGCAGCTGGTTGAGGCGGGTGATCTCCGCGATGATGTTGCCAGGGGCCTGCCAGTCCCGCGGCTTGATCTCGTATTTCTCGCTGTCGAGATATTCCTCCTTGCCTGGGATCGCCGCAGCCTCACAAAGTTCGAAGCCGGAATAGACGCCCCACAGGCCGGACAATGTCGCAGCCAGCGCCGCGCGGATCAGGAAGCCCGGCCGCCCCGAGCTCTGCAGAAAGACCGGATTGATGTCGGGGGTGTTGACGAAGAAGTGCGGCCGAAACAGGTCCCGCACCGGCGCTTGGTTGAGCTGCGTCAGATATTCTGTCAGCTCGGCCTTGCTGTTGCGCCAGGTGAAGTACGTGTAGGACTGAGTGAAGCCGACCTTGCCGAGGCGATACATCACCTTGGGACGGGTAAAGGCCTCCGACAGAAAGATGACGCCCGGATCGCGCGAACGGATATCGGCGATCAGCCATTCCCAGAACGGGAAGGGCTTGGTGTGCGGATTGTCGACCCGGAAGATTCGGACGCCCTGGTCGACCCAGTGCTGGACAACGTCGCGCAGAGCCAGCCAGAGCTCGGGAATCGCGCCGGGCGCATAGAAGTCTACATTGACGATATCCTGGTACTTCTTCGGCGGGTTCTCGGCATAGCGCATCGAGCCGTCCGGCCGCCATTGGAACCAGTCAGGGTGCTCGCGCAGCCAGGGGTGGTCGGGCGAGCACTGGATGGCGAAGTCGAGCGCCAGCTCGAGCCCGTGCTTGGCCGCCTCGTCGACCAGCGCGCGGAAGTCCTCGAGCGTACCGAGTTGGGGATGGATGGCGTCATGGCCCCCCTCCGGCGAGCCGATGGCATAGGGGCTGCCGGGATCGTCGGGCGCAGGGGTCAGCGTATTGTTGCGGCCCTTGCGATTGGTCGTGCCGATCGGGTGGATCGGCGGGAAATAGAGCACGTCGAAGCCCATCGCCTTGATCGCCGGGAGGCGGCCGATGACGTCGCGAAACGTGCCATGGCGCGCGGGATCGTCGGTGATCGAGCGCGGAAAGAGCTCGTACCAGCTCGAAAACGACGCGGCCTCGCGATCGGCAGCGACCGGGTACATGTCGGAGCTCACGGCATGCGGCTGCGGATCGGCGCGCTCCATGGCTAGCCCGAGCTCGTCCGAGAGCAGGATGGCGACCTGATCGCTGTCCGCTTCGCCCAGCCACTGCAGGTGCCGCTCGATGATCGACCTGTCGGCCGCTGACGCGGTTTCGGCGAATTTCTCGAGGATCAGGCGCCCTTCCCGGAGCTCGAGCGCGACAGGCACCCCCGCCTCGTGCTTCTTGCCGAGATCGCGACGGAAGGTGCCGAATTCGCTCCACCAGGCCACGATCGCAAAGACATGGCGACCGGTCCGAAGCAGTGGAAATTCACCGCGCCAGCGATCGTTGACCAGAAAGCTCATCGGGGCGCGCGACCACTCGCTCTCGTCGGCCGCGCGCCAGCGCAGCTCGGCCGCGAGCACGTCATGACCATCGCAGAAGATGTCGGCCTCGACCGCGACAAGCTCGCCGACCGTGCGCTTGACCGCGAAGCGGCCATTGTCGACCGCTGGTGTCACGGCTTCGATGGCCAGCCTGTCGGCATCGAGGCGCATCCGCTCCAGCGGCGACGCGGCGGCATCGCTCCGTACCGGCCGGGTCGGTGAGAGCGCGATCAGAGTGCCCGCAGCCGCCGGCAGATGACGGTCGACATTCGTCTCTTCCGGCCTGGCTTCGACCTTTGCCGCCAGCCGATCGATCTCGGGCTCGCACGCGTTGATCGGGTCGCGGTTGAGCAGCACGAGCCGAGCCGGACGCTCGTTTTCGACACGCACAATCGCGGCGAAATCATTGCGCAGTTCGAGCCCTCGCATCGATCGGTGCCCTGCGACCGAATGAGTCGCCAGCGCCCGGTTGAGCGCGCCGATCTGCTCCTGGAGCTCGTCCGTCTTGTGCAAGCAGGCTTCCTCGAAATCCTCTCGTCGGGCCTCGATGAAGGGTGCCTCCATTTCGAATTCGAAGCCCATCGGCATGAGCCAGCCATCGGCCAGCAACGCAGCCGCACTCACCGCCAGACTGTGCCGGCGATCGAGATTGATGGCGGCCGGCTCGGTGATGCGTTTGCCGAACGGATCCTCGGGAAAGGCGATCAGTGCCGCGCTTCCGGAAAGATCATTGTACTCCTGCGCCAGCCAATGTTCGCCACCTGTCCACCACGCCACCGACGAGGGCAGGAACTGGAAAACCTTGCCGGCCTCGACCAGGTCCCGCCTTGGGCGCCCCGGCATCCAGCCAAAGGCCGCGAAGAACGTTTGCGCGTCCTGGACCGGCTGAAGGATGTTCCGCCATAGATCGAGATCGAGTGCCGCCGCGTCGTGGCAGCGGACACCGCTGATTCCGGCCCCCTGCCAACGCAGCAGGCGATCCTGCCAAAACAAGGTGAGTTCCCGGCGCACCGCTTCATCGCCGAAGCGTGCGGCACGCTCATGCTGGCGGTGGATCGTGCGAGGATCGAGATTGGCCGCGTCGATCTTGCGCCACCAATCCTCGCGCTTTGCGACGAACGGGCCCGTGCCGTCAGCCCGGTCGATCGCAAGATCGATCCAGAGCTGCAGATCGCGTGACCGACATTGCCCGGCCAGCTGTTCCAGTATGCCGGAGGCTGCCTGCCCGACGATCGACTCGATGTCGTAAGTCAGGAAGAGATCGTTCGAGGCAGAGAAGGGCCACGCCAAGAGCACGTGAGAAAATCCCAATCCCTGCGCGCGTTGGAGGTGCCCGTCCCAGGTCTCAGGTCCGCCACCAAGAGTCGGATGCAGATAGTAAATCCGCGGAGTTCCAGCTGAGCCGCTTTGCACGTCACCCTCGATCTTGGCACCTCAGAAGAACCGGAAGGTCCAGAGCGGGTTCCAAACAAAGACGTCTCGTTTTCTGGCCTCGGATCGTCACGTCGGAGCGCGGAACACGGCAGCAGCGCGAGCGTTGGCGACATACGCTCTTTCGCATCGGTCACGATGATCAAGGTCTCGAAACAATCTGGTTCACGGAAAAAGCGCTTGGTTTCCAAGCAATTGGGCCGCGGCCTGCGCGGAGTGGCGCGGGATCTCGGCTTGATCGGGCTTGGAGCGGCGCTGGCCCTGATCGTCTCCCCAGGCCTGGCAGGTGGCAGCAGCTCCAATCGCGAGCAGCGGGAAAAAGCAGGACGTCCGCAGAAATCGCGCGATGGTGACGATGCCGCCTCACCCACCGATATCGGGCCGGCGGGATGGCACGACATCGCCAAGCGGACCTACTACGAAATGGACCGAGACCGGGTGCTCGCAGTGGCTGCGGGTGTGACATTCTATGGCTTGCTCGCCCTGTTCCCAGCTCTCGCCGCCTTTGTCAGCCTCTATGGGCTGATCGCCTCGCCCGAAACGGTTGTCGAGCACCTCTCGGCCTTGGCGACGCTCATGCCGGCGGACGCCTACGAGCTCATCCGTGAGCAGGCCTTGAAACTCACGGCTCAAGGCGGAGGCAAGCTCGGACTATCCCTCATCGTCAGCCTCGCTCTTTCCATCTGGAGCGCCAATGCCGGGATGAAGGCGATGTTCGACGCCTTGAACGTCGCCTATGGCGAGGACGAAAAGCGCGGCTTCGTCAGACTGAATCTGATTTCGCTCGCCTTCACCGCCGGCGTGCTGGTGTTCGCCCTGCTCGGCGGCTCTGCGGTCGTCGCCACCCCCGTCCTGCTCGAGCGGCTCTATCTTGGATCGATCGCGGAGCCGCTGATCCAGATCGGGCGCTGGCCGGTGTTGATCGTCGTGCTCGCAGCCGGCCTCGCGGTGCTCTATCGGTTTGGCCCAAGCCGCGATCAGGCGCAATGGCGCTGGGTCAGCCCCGGCGCGGTCCTCGCCGTCCTCGTCTGGATCACCGCCTCGATCGGCTTCTCCTGGTACGTGGCGAATTTCGAGGATTACGACAAGACTTACGGCACGGTTGGCGCCGCGATCGGCCTGATGATGTGGATGTGGATCTCGGCGACGATCATTCTGGTCGGTGCCGAGCTGAACGCCGAGTCGGAACGCCAAACCGAAAAGGACACCACGCGCGGCCCGCCGGCGCCCCG
>Ga0209130_1000250_pt1 | contig 68229 bp, 88 predicted proteins | sample AraplaMF_Cvi_mLB_FD_184264 | JGI IMG/M metagenome (GOLD analysis project Ga0209130, IMG submission 184264) | Arabidopsis root microbial communities from the University of North Carolina, USA - plate scrape MF_Cvi_mLB (SPAdes) (version 2) | ecosystem: Host-associated > Plants > Roots > Endosphere... | reverse complement strand
TTTCCTGCATCTGCACCAGCTTTTAAAAGTATAGACATAACTACCCCCTAAATTAATCTGACATCCCTTCCAAATATATGCTAGCCTATTCTTTTACATTCAAATGTAATGTAATTTTTTATTTATCTTTAAAACAAAATGCTATATACCTTCACCTTTTGTGTAAAAAGTATTGGACACGAAACCTTTCCAATTTTATACTATGGATGTAAAGAGTTTTTTACAATCGTGGGGGGGCGTTCTAATATGAATCGTAAAAAATTCATTTTAATAACAATCGTTTTATCATTAGTCGGAGTACTTATACACGGAGTTTATAAATACATCAATGGAGGTGTAATTTTAGGTGGAACAATTTTTACAAGCGCTTTAATACTTAGCTACCTCATCAATCATATTACATGGGGAGATCCCCACGGTGTGTCAGAAGAAAGTCAGGATGAAATGGGACAGCAAATTACATATAAAAGCTTTAAAATCGCGTATTTTGTACTTGTAGTTGTAATGTTCCTTATATTACTCTTCTCGGAAGGTTTTTCTATGGGTTCCAATTTAGATGGAGTTAAAAACCTACCTCTGTTTATCGCACTTTGTTCTTCGTTTTTTATTTATCCTATTGTCGAACTCGTAGTTGCAAAACAATATAAATAAAAGATGAGGTTTTCTATATATAGAAAACCTCATCTTTTTATATTTCCATAACCTCTACAATTGTTTTTAATTTATTCACAGTTCGCCAATTCCTTACTGTAGCTGGTGTATGTAACTTTTGAAATTGGTTCATTAATTTAGAATTCCGAATGCTATTTTTGAAAAACAAATATACAACCTTCTCATCTATATAGCAATCTTCAAGTTCACTTTTGTACATAAGTAACTGCTTCCTCTCATCTTCAGAAAATGGATGAGCTAAAAAGGCAACGTGTATACTTTCTCCTTCTAACAAAGCATCCGCCTTATAAGGAGAATATTTTATAGTATTTATAAATTCTTCTTTTGTTCTTAGGATGACTGGAACATCAAAATTAAATTCCTTTTTAATTTCAAATTCAATTTTTACTTTTAGAGCGTTTTTATCTTCCTCAGATTCAAACACGATATTACCGCTTTGAATATATGTTTTCACTTGTCTTAATCCTATTGATTCAAACACTTCTTTCAAATCTACCATTTTGATTACTTTATGCCCACCTACATTGATTCCCCTTAGTAACGCAATATAAATTGTCATATAATTACTCCTCGCATATTCATTGACCTTTCAACTATATATGTTGAAACCTTTATCTTTTTTGGATACCTACTTTCGTTTTTACTAACATAGCACAAAATAAAAAAAACTTACTACATGAATGTTCACGAGTAAGTTTTCTATCCCGTTATTTTATTATAGCTAAATGCATTATTATTTGTTGACCAATCGGTCCCATTCTTCTAAAACCTTTATCTTGGAAGCCAACTTTTTCATATAACTTTTGTGCTGGAATATTTTTTTCATTTACAGCAAGTACAACTTCATTTTTCATTGGAAAATAACGTTTTACAAAATCTTGTAATAATGCCAATGATTTTTTAGCGTATCCTTTTCTTTGTTTATTATAATTTATAGAAAATGATGTTAAAAGTAAAGCATCTTCATTCTCTGTGAATTCTTGTACTCTTTCGCCTGTTTGTAATGCAAAAAGACCGACAGGTACCCCGTTATAATCTAAAATAACAACTACATTTTTAGTTCGATCATTTTTCGCTTTCTCCAGTAATTCACCTGGATTCGCTGTGAATCGCACTTGTTCACTTGGTAAACTAAATGATTCTATTCTCTCTTTATACAGCTCCTTATACGGAACTAATTGTATTTCCCCTGTATGTATGTTCATGCTTAACTCTCCCATTTTTAACTTATTAACTTAAACCTTGTTGCGCTTTAGACTGCACTTTTCCATCCAAAAATGTTATTTCAGCAAATGATTTTGGATCGCTTCCTTTCCAAGCAAAAATTTGTTTAATTTGTGTAGAATGTTCTACCCCTTCTTCTATGAGTAAATCCCCTTCAAAACCGATTAATTCTTTCACTTCTAAATAAGTCATTCCTTCATTAATATTTGAGAAATGATTTATATTAATGGACTCTTGCTTTTTATTTTCCGTTATTGTAGAAGACGTAGCCGTTTTCTTCTTCATTTCTTTCTTCTGATCGCACGCTGTCATACTGAAACATATGCATAAACTACCTAATATGAGTGCGCTTTTTTTCATCATAACGGTTGTCCCTCCCCTCATTATTAAACCATATATTCCCTTAAAAATAAACTGAATATTTAATCTTATAGGAAAATCCCGTACAATTTAGTACGGGATTTTCACTATTTTTTCAAATGGTTATTTGACTGATCTTCTTGTTCTTTTCGTAGTTCTTGTTCTTCATCTTTTGGTAATTGTTTATCATTATCTTTAATTGGATTCGTTTCTCTATTTTCAATCATATCATTTGGAACTTGTGGCATTACTCGGCCAACAATTGCTGCTAATTCATCAAGTATACCTTCACCAGTTTTACCATTTTTAATTTGCTTTCCTATTTGTTTTAATCTTTCATACGTATCAACATCTGCTACAACGACTGCATTAGCACCATTGGGATCATTCTTCAAACTTTCTGCAACAGAATACTTAATTGACTCCACGCGAGTTCGATCAAGTTTCGCTTTTACATCAATACCTACAACAGCATATTTCCCAACTACTACTGCTGTCGCATCGTTTACACCAGGTATACTTGCAGCTAAAGATGCTAAATGATCAGCAGCTTTTTCGTTTGGCTTATTTGATTTATTCGTATACGTAACATTTTTCATCGAGACATTTTTTTGTTCTGGCTTTTCATTAGGATTGTCTTTTTTCCCAATACTACATCCAGTAATAACGAAACAAAGCATTAACATATATATAATGATTTTCATTATTTTCACCACTTTATCATTGATGTTTAATCATAAATTTTTTCAACAGCTTGCATCTTCTTCACTTTTTCTTCTGCTCCATTATTTGCGTTAATGAAAATTTGGTACGTATCTTTCCCTAAAGTACCAATAAATTCATAACAAAGTACTTCATTATGCAAGTCATTTACTACTACAGCTTTACGTTCTTCCATAACTTTTACATCGGGATTAATTTTCTTTCTCGCCTCAGCAGCAGTTAGTTTCGCACTCGGAATTGTTCGTTTTTGATGCGATGCTAAATATTCCTTTGCGGAAAAACCAACAATCGATCCATCATCTAAAGCAATTTTCATTTGGATTGCTTCTGGATAAATACGTATTCCATTTTCATTTACAACGTACGTAAACACACCGATATTATCATATTGAGAGCTATCAAACAGCTCCATATTTGTAAACTTATGATCCTTTAAAAATGCCAATCCTTTACTTCCTGCATCATTTAAACTAATTTTTTGCTCTTTAATTTCTCGGTTATTCATTACCCAAATTGGATATCCACCTTTTCCGGTAATATCCATATAATACTCATTGTTCGTTGCTGGATCTTGAATTTTCACACTGTAGAATGATTCTTTCGCACCTTTTCCACTTTTCTCGACTTCTACTTTTTCATTCCCTTTTAAGTTTAAAAATGATTTCGCGATTTTTTCCGCTTCCTCTTTTGAAATAGCCTTTCCTTCTGCTTCAAATCCACCTTTTTTATTCTTTTGTGCACTTGTAAAAGTCGGTCCGAAGTTTGTAGAAGAGTATGACGTTACATTCTTCTCAACTGTTTTTAATCCATCAATAATTGTGTTATCTGCTGGATCTCGATTTGAAGCAAGTGCCATCTCTACGTCCATCCAGCGTAAATTGTTTTTCAACACCAGATGCTGCACTTTTCTCAGTTCATCTTGTATATTTCCTGCATTTGAATATAAACCTTGTAACGTTTTATATTCTTGATCATTTAACGGTTCTTTTTCTAAATCACGAACCGCTGCACGATAACTAAAATCACCGATATTCGCTAAAAATTCTTCCGTTTTATTAAACGGCATTAATGTTAATGGTAGTTGCCCTACATCTGAACGGGCTTCGGATGTTAAACGCCAAACATCTGCTAATGCTGGTGATAAAGATGAACGTGAATTCATCGCAAGCGTTGTTCCGATTTTATCGTGTAATAGGTCAACCTCATACGCTAAATCATGAAACGCGCGCTGATAACTATTTTCCGCTCTAATTAATACCGCATTCTTCTCTTGATGCTCTTTATAGCCCCAATATCCTGTTCCAACTACACCTACTGTTAATAGTACAATGATAATACCTCGTAACATGTTTCCACCTCCGCTCTATTTACAGAAAATATGTTTACCGATTTTTTTAATTTGTGGACGACTCCAAATCCATTTACTTGTCGCAGTATCTGGATTGAAATAATAAAGTGCATTCCCTGTTGGATCCCATCCATTAATCGCATCTAATACAGCCTTTTTCGCTGTTTCATTTGGCGTTAAATAGATTTGTCCATCCGCTACTGCTGTAAAGGCTCTCGGTTCAAAGATTACACCTGAAACAGTATTTGGAAACGATGCGCTTGTAACACGATTTAAAATAACCGCAGCCACTGCTACTTGTCCTAAATATGGCTCACCACGTGACTCTCCGTAAACAGCGTTTGCCATTAGCTGAATATCATTTTGAGAATAACCGTTTGGAACATTTGTCCCTTTACTTTGTGGTGGTTTATTTTCTTGTGCAGTACCGCCGCTATTCCCTTTATTCGTTGTAGTACCTTTATTAGCAGTCGACTTATCATACTTCGTTGCCTTAACAAGTTTCTGCTTCGTTGTAGCACCCGCTAAACCATCAACAGGTAGTCCAAATTTCTCCTGAAAATTCCGAAGTGCCCAGTATGTACCCCATCCGAAAACACCATCTACTTTTCCCGTATAAAATCCGTTATATTTCAAACGAGATTGCAGTTCAATAACATCTTCACCAGATGCTCCTCTTTGAATAACTTGATTCGAAAAGGCTTCTACATTTTTCATTTGTATACTACTTACCATTAAAGATAGCCCGATAAAGACGAGTAAAATCGCTATCTTAAAGACAGTCTTTTGATGCATGTATTTCCCTCCTTAATTACGGAAATGATTTCATGGTTATGTTTTGTAAAACCCTCGCTTTTATGTAAAGAAGTCAAAAAAATCCAAACTTATATGCTTAAAGAAATATGTAAACAATATACAAAAAGAATAAAAGGAGCTTATTATGAAGCAATTCATTACACGTACAGCATTTATAATTTTTTTAATAACAACATGTTCAAATATATATACGGGGCCATCTATAGTTCACGCACAGCCACCCTATGCAAAATGGGGTAAACTGGCCGTTGAAAAAACGAAAGAACAATATCCGAAAGCAGAGATTATTGATTACCTTCATATAGGTAGAAAACCAAAAACTGTTCAAATAACAGTTGAAAAATTTAAATTGTGGCTTCGTGAGGATGGAAAAGAATATGGTGTTTTTGTTGATGTAGAATTTGATACGAAAACAGAGAAGTTTTTAAAGATGTCATTCCAGAAAACAAGTCGATAGAACAAATAAACCCCTCTGTTTTAAGTAAAACAGAGAGGTTTATTCATACACATTTAATAATGAAAGTTATTGTTTTAAACTTAAAGATCGATTCCCTAGCATTTTCACCAATCCACAAATAACTCCAATTACAACCGCTATTCCGATACTATATAAAAGTACTTTCCCATATCCACCTATTCTCGGATCGAGAAACGGATATGGGTACCAATTAACGAATGGACCACGTATTAAGCTATAAATAACATATAAAATCGGGAAAATCAGCCAACTAGTTGCTTGTTTCCACGTGATTGTCTTCATAGGTGGATTTATAACCCAATCTAAAATCATTGCTAATGGCATGATGTAATGGAGCACAGTATTTACCCACGGTATCGGTGTTTGAAGTGACTCTTCTAATCCCCTTAATAACAAAAAATAAATAAGTCCCGTTGTCAGTATGTATACTGTAGCTGCGCCGCGAAGAACTCCAAACTGCTCGGAACGTCCAAATAGGGCTGTCCCCAAACTACTTAATAGAAGAATTACCGCCACTAAAATGTTGCTTTCAATTGTGAAGTAACTAAAAAAATTAACTGGATTGAACGGTTTCACTTGTGCCCTTGTAACAAATTGTGTAATAAGTGCACTAAACGCTAGAAGACTTAAAAATAGTCTATAAATTGCTATCATTTTTGCACTTCTCATAACACACCTCCTCCCTCTTCTTATTTATGATTGGCATTCTCTTTTATATGCTCTATAAATAACTTTAATGGTACGAGGCCACGTTTAGGCATGTGACTACTAATTACAGCTACGAGCTCTAACTGCGGAATGATAATAATGTATTGCCCTCCGTATCCCATAGCAAAATACATACAATACGGTATGTGAAATCTTTCGTTATTTACTACCCACCAGTGATATCCATATGCCCCGACATGTTCATACGTTTCAAATAGAGCTGTACTTGATTGCTCTAACCATTTCGATGATATAATTTCATTTCCCTTCCAATATCCATTCTGCAAACATAATTTTCCTAGCTTTAATAAATCTATAGATTTCATTTTCATACCGAATCCGCCGACATATACACCTTGCGGATCTTGTTGCCATTCATATTCCGTAATGTTTAATGGATCAAATAAATACTTTTTCGCGAACTGCTCCGTCGACATTCCAGTTGCTTCTTGAATGACGTAACTAAGTAAGTGGGAAGAACCTGAGTTATAATTCATTTTCATACCCATTTCTTCAATGAACGGCTTTTCAAAAATGAATTGTGCCCAATTGTCTGATTCCACAAAGTCATTTGGGAAAACAACCCCATTGCCGAATTCTTGCCAATCTTCTCCTGTTGTCATCGTTAATAAATGATACAGCGTTAATTCCCTTTTTTTCTCCGGTACATTGGGAATCCATGTTGTGATTGGTGTATGTATATCATTTATACATCCTTTATCAATTGCGATGCCGATTAATATGGATACGATACTTTTTGTAATCGAATTAATTTTATATAAGTCATTTTTACAGTCACTCGTTTTAAAATATTCAGTCGTTAATTCTCCCTTTTGGTAAACAAGAAATGTATTAACTTTTTTCTTTTCAAATTTATTTTGTAATTGCTCGAAATTCAAGAAATTTTCCTCCATCTAAATGATTATGTAATATTTGTTGTTCATCTCGTTCTCTCTATTAAATCATATTTGTTTTTAAAACAAAAAAATAAACTTGCCAGCCTTTATTAGCTGACAAGTTTATTCTTATAATTTCGTTCGAACATTCCAAAGCTCTGGGAAAAAGCGTTGATCAAGTACTCGTTTTAAATACGATACACCAGAAGAGCCACCTGTTCCCATTTTATGACCGATAATTCGTTCTACTGTTTTCATATGACGGAAACGCCATTGTTGTAGCCAGTCTTCAATATCGATTAATTTCTCTGCAAGCTGATATAAATCCCAATATTTTTGCACGTCCGCATATACTTCTATCCAAGCCGCTTCTACAGTTGCATCCTCTTCGTAAGGCTGCGTAACATCACGATTTAACACATCTTTATGAATTGGGAATCCTTCTTTAACAAGGGCTTGTATCGCCACATCATACAAACTTGGTGCATGAAGTGCTTTATGAAGACGAGCATGTAATTCTGGGTCCTTTTCATAAATCTTTAATGCATGTGGTGTTTTATAACCAAGTGCATACTCAATCATTCTATATTGATACGATTGGAAGCCTGAAGCTTGACCAAGTGAATCACGAAACTCAATATATTCTGATGGCGTTAATGTCGCAAGAATATCCCAAGATTGAATGATTTGTGACTGAATTTTTGATACGCGTGCTAACATTTTAAAAGCTGGTGGTAATTTATCTTGTTTAATAGATTCAATTGCCGCATTCAGTTCATGTAAAATTAATTTCATCCAAAGCTCACTCGCTTGATGGATGACGATAAATAACATTTCATCATGATGGTCTGATAATCTTTGTTGACTAGATAATAAGCTATCTAGCTGTAAATACTCTCCGTACGTCATATTCTCCTTAAAATCCGTATGAATCCCTTTTTCCATAATTACCTTTTCATTTTCTTTCATATTTGCCAAACGCCCCTTTGTGTTCATTTCTACTTATATCGGTCTAATTACAGCTCGAACTGGACTCCCATCCGCATCTGTTAATGCAAGTGGTAATGCAATAAGTTCGTAATCGCCGTCTACTACGTGATCTAGTACGACATTTTCTAAAATGTGTATTCCATGTTTAAATAATTGATGATGCGCTGCTAGTTCTTTATCATCTAAAGGATCAACAGAAGGTACATCTACTCCAATTAAACGAATATCCTTACTTGAAAGAAATGGTGCAATATCAGCACGTAAATACGGGATTTCTTCTGGAAACTCTTGCGCTTTTCCATGTGAAGATGTACGTAACAATAGTCGCTCTACACCTTCTAAGTTAAAACTTTCTAATTCTCTTTTACCGATACTCTCCAGCCCTGAAACATCGATAACTCGTGCTGTACCTATAAATACATCTATATCTAAATCTAATACCTTCTTACCGTCATTATCAAAATGAAAAGGTGCATCAATATGAGTACCTGTATGAATGCTCATCGTTAACTTTCCGACATTTACTGAACCACTGTTTTCTTTTGACCATGAAACTTCATATGAAAAAGGTGTATCCCCTGGCCACGTTGCGATATCATTATTTAACGGTTGCGAAATATCAATCCACTGCGATGTTTTCATGCTTACGCCACAACCTCTCGCTTATTTTCAAACTTTTTATATTCTTCGTCTTTCATAATGTTCTTTAAAATTTGTACAGAGTTCCATACTTCCTCATACGTATTGTATAAAGCAACAGGCGCAAGTCTAACTCCATTTGGAGCTCTAAAGTCCGGAATAACCCCATTTACTTTTAACGCTTTACAAATACGTGCCGCCTCAGCATGTTCTAAATAAATATGCCCGCCTCGTTTTTCATCCTCTAATGGATTTCCAATTGTAAATTCAAAGCCTTTTAATTCATGTTCAATTAAATCAAGCATATATCTTGTAATATGTAATGATTTTTCACGTAACTTTTCAATGCCAGCTTCTTTAAAAATTTCAAGAGAACCGATTAATGGTGCAGTACTTAATACGTGAGGTGTCCCTATTTGATAAGCTCCAGCATGGTCAGCCGCAGTTAATGAATGCTCCATATCAAATTGCTTATCTTTTCTAGAACTAAACCAACCAGATAATCCTGGGAGTCTATTAAAGTGTTTATTATTTACATAAAGGCCTGCAACACCACCAGGACCTGCATTTAAATATTTATAATTACACCATACAGCGAAATCTACATCCCACTCTTTAAAATGATGCGGAATGGAGCCGATTGAATGACATAAGTCAAAACCGATATGAATACCACGTTTATGAGCTTCAGCTGTTAATCGCTTCATATCAAGAATTTGTCCACTCCTATATAGTACAGAAGGCAATAATATTAAAGCGATATCATCGTTCATCGCATGAATAATATCATCTTCAGAAAGTGTTCTTCCATCTCGGCTTTTCACTCGTACTAAATGTTCATCTGGATCTAAGCCTTTTAAACGAATTTGACTCTGAAGTGCATAAATATCTGACGGAAAAGTTAATTCATCCGCAAGAATTTTTGTTCGTATTCCTTTTGGCTCATAAAACGTCGCAATAACTTGATGTATATTCGCAGTCGTGGAGCCGGTTACAATTGTTTCTTCCGGTAAAGATCCAATAAGAGGTGCTGTCAATTCACCCAATTTCTCCGAAAGGAAAAACCACGGATGCTCACCTTCAGTCCATCCATCAATTCCAAACTCTTTCCATGAATCTAGCAAGGTAAGTAACGATTTTTCTGCTCTTTTTGAAAGTAACCCTAAAGAGTTACCATCTAAATATATTGTTCCTTCTTTTTTATAAAATTCAGATTGAAAATCTTTCAGTTCATCATGTTTATCACATTCAAGCGCATACTCATAAGTTGGTTGAAATGGTTCTTTATACATGGTGTCACCTTCTTTTAATTTTCTTTTTATTCTAACTAATTGAAATATATCACTTAAATTGATATAACGTCAATGATATTATGTCAGTTGACTTTATATACGAACTTCTTTTACAATACAATTATATTTTCAGATATTTCAGTATAAAGAGGTGATTCCTTGAAAAATTCTACTCTTTCAACAAGAAAACACCGCTCCTTAGAAACAAAAAGGAAACTATTACATTCCGGTTATACTATTTTTATAAGAAACGGATTTCAGAAAACTACAATCACGCAAATTATTAAACATGCAGAAACTGGTTATGGAACAGCATATGTATATTTTAAAAACAAAGATGCTCTCCTCGTCGTTTTGATGGAAGATGTTATGAATCGCTTTTATAATATTGCTGATCGCTCTTTTTCACCTCAAACAAAGTTAGACGCATGTGATATGATCCAAAGTCAAGTTAGAGCCTTTTTGCAATTAGCGGAAGAAGAACGAGATATTTTGCAAGTTGTCGAAGAAGCAATAGGATTATCAAGAGAGATAAGTCAAAAATGGGATGAGATTCGTGAACGCTTTATAAAAAGTATTATGCAGGATATTACTTACTCTCAAGAAAGTGGATTGGCGCAGCCTGAATTAAATAAAGAGATTGTAGCACGTGGTTGGTTCGCGATGAATGAAATGTTTCTTTGGGAAATTGTGCAAAATGATAAAAAGCTAGATTTAGAAGAAGTTGTACATACATTGACAGTGATGTATACGGCAGGTCTATATAAATAGCGCACCCTTTATTCATAAGGTGTGCTATTTTTCATCTATAAAAATATTTTATCGGGATACGGTAATGCTAAAGGTGGCTTTTCAGATAAAGGGAAATATTTTAGTTTTACAGATTCTCCATCAACTGCTTTTAACCCGCCTCCGATAATTCCACACTCAAATACAACAACAATATACTCTACTTGATCTCCATTCGAATATGTATGACAAAATTCTTTCCCTCCAAATACCCCTTTTTCTTTTTTCACTTTTATTTTTAATCCTGTTTCTTCCCACACTTCTCTAACAACCGCTTCTTCTGGTGTTTCTCCTGGTTCGATTGCCCCTGCTGGCAAACTCCAGTGTTCTCCTCCAGGATATTGAAATAAGATTTCCCCCTGCTCGTTTTTAATAACAGCAGCTATACTCGGCATAAAAATAAGTTCAGATCCTAATTTTTCACGAAGTCTTTTATAATATAATGACATCGGCATCTGATTTTCTCCCTCCACAATAAATAACTGTATTTTCTAACAATTATTATATAATATTATTAATATCAGCTTCTATAAAGAAAGGAAGATCAAATGTCACAAGAAAAACTAACAAATCAGTTTCTATCGTTTTTATCCGTTACAAAAAAGCCTGTAAGTTTAAATTTTTTAAATGAACTTGTTAAAGCTCATCAAGAGAAAGTAAAGTGGGAAACTCTTACTAAAATAATTGACTGGGAAAAAGGTAATGAAACAAGTAATTATTTTCCTTCCATTGAGACATACATAAACCGTATTACAACAAAAGGTCTGGGGGGTACTTGTTGGACGTGCTCGATTGGATTCCATTGGTTATTATCAAACCTTGGTTTTGGCGTTCATTATTTGTATATGAATCCCGGACATTTATGCTTACGTGTTAATTTAGAGCAACCGTATTATGTTGATGTTGGTTACTGTGCACCTTTATTTCAAGCATATCCACTATATGAATCATTTCAAGTAAGTAATGTACGAGAGACTTTTACTTATGAAGTTTCAAATAATAGGATTGAAATTACTAGAGATCCAGGTCCAGCAAAAATCTTAAATACAGAGCCAATACATTTAACAAGTATGAAAGAACTCATTAAAAAGTCTAATGACTGGCATTCTTCTTCTGTATTAAAGAAAATTCAGATTTTCGGTTATATCGATGGCATTCCAACTTCTATTAATGATAATGTTTTAAAACGATATTTCCAAGGTAAGAAAAGAGAACATAGCCTTACCTCTTCTGAACTTGCTTATTGGATAACAGAAAGATTTTGTATTGATAAAGAAATGTACCAAGCAGCAACTAATATTTTTAATGAGAAAACTTCAAAAAAATAAACTGTTACTCAACATGTTAAGTGACAGTTCATTTTAAATATTTTATTAACGATACAATGATACAAAATAGCGATGTAAGTAAAAACAACAACCCCATATTCTTATTCTCTTTTTCCTCCTTCTTAACGTTTTGTATCCCCATACCAGCAAGCATAAATCCTAACAATAATTGCAAAATAAGCATACTTTGCTTCGAGTCATCATTCCAACTGTAAATAGAATAGCCCATTACAATAATAGCGAGTATGAATGTGGTAATTCTAATCATAAAAACACCCCCTATTTGATTCTATTGTTTTAACCTACTCACCATTCCAAGAATAAACTTATACTCAGCTCTACTTTTTCTTACTTTCTTAAAGCCCTCTTTCGTATCAAAAATAAAACACGTTTTCCGAAACCAAATGCGTACGTATAAAGACTCAAAATAAATTGGTTTTATAATTCCTCGTTCCTCAAATTCAGTTCCATCTTTATTTTCAGTTTCTGTTCGAACGAACCACCTATTTCCGATGCCAATTTCAATATACTTCACACGCTAACCCCCTTCAGGAAATCTTCTTTCTAATAATTCTATTATTTCCCTGGCAAGCGCATATTCCGACAGAACGTGAGCCCACAAAGAAAAAAGTAGATTACAAAAATCTACTTTTATAGCCTAAATTTTTGCATACGTTTATAAAATGTACTGCGTGGCACATCTAATAGTTTTGCAGCTAACGAAACATTTCCGTTCATATTTTCTAGCGCTTCAATCATGCTATTTTACTGTGTTTTTTCAAAGAAATTTAATGTATGTTCCATACTATTTTCAGCTTGTAATTCAAGTTGCTGTTGATTTCCCATCATTATTTGTAATCATAATGATATTTGTTTTTCACATATTTCCCGTCCTTGCGACAAAATGTAAATATGCTGCTCTAGTACTTTTAATAACTCTCTTATATTTCCTGATCATTTATTCTATGAAAAATTGGTTTCGATGTATTTAAATACTACATTTACGTTCAATCGTATGGACAATTGAAGTTAACATACCAAGCATATATGGATGTGAAGGCTGAATCGAACAGGAGAAATAGTGTTTTCAACATAATTAGAAAACGATACAAATATGTTGAAAATTTGAATGCCTTAATGCGCTTCTTTATTCTTTTTTAGTAGCACTATATTTTGTATAATGGATCCAAAGAAAATACATAACCAAAACCACTTTTGCGGATTGTTATTTACAAAGAAAACTACCATCGCTATTGCGAATAAAATAGTGGCTGCTAAACTAGTATATAATTTCGTTCTAATCCCCATTATGCTTCACTCCCTATCATTTTACAGTATATAGTAACTCTTCATTTTTCATCTCTATTATGTACTCTCGTAAAACATATTCTTTCCCGCCATGTTTTTCATACCAATCATGTATTCTTTTAACATGCATCTTATCACTTCTAATTTTCATTTCAATTTCTTCATAACCTTCATAACTATCATATTCCCATATTGCAAATACTTCAGTTGTACCATCATTATTATCTTTCATCCAGCGTCCTATTAGCCTAGAGCCATGCTTTAACTGATTAGGTAAATTAGTATTATTAAAATGAGCATTAAATACTTCAATAAATTCATTTTTTACTATATAGTACTTTCTTCTGTAAAACATTCCACTACACCTCTTTTATGAAATGTATTAATAAACCTTCCCATTACTACCGTATTATAATACTTCCCATCCGATAGCCTTTTATCATTTTTTAGTATACCTTCTACTTCAAAACCTAATTTTTTATAAAGATGAATGGCTTTTTCGTTTGACTCTAACACTTGTAATGATATCTTTTTCACTTCATTTTCATCAGCCCAATGAATAGATTGTTGCAATAGAATCTTACCCATCCCATATCCCCAAAACTCTCTTAAAATACAAACACCAAACTCTACTTTATGAGATAATCTCTTCAGATTTGATCCTTCACATCTTGAAAATCCAACGATTCGATTGTGCACTTCTACAACTAAAAAGAGATTCTTAATCTCTTCACTATCTGTTTTTATTATTTTTTGAAACCCTATCTTATCTATAAGTCCCTCTCCAGCTTCTCTATCCATATTTTCAGTTTCTCCATCGATCTGAATTCTAATTTTTGATAACTGCTCAGCGTCTGTTTCAGCCGCAGATCGAATTGTATAAGTTAATCCATTTATATGAAACTCTTGTCCTTTTATAATCATTTCAAACTCCTTTTAAATGCAGTCTATTGGCGCTATTACAATTACTTTACCTTGTTTCTCAAATTCTTGAATTGCCTCTTTACTAGCCTCTTCATCTGTTATTATAAGGGCAATTTCTTTCAGTGACTCTCCTTTTATAAAGCAGTCTATTCCGAGTTTATTATGAGGAGCTAAACAAATATTCCTTCTAGCGATTTTACTTACTGTTTTTCCAAAATAAGCAACTTCCGGTGTTACAGTACTTATACCATGTAATGAAATGCCTCCACCTGTAGAGAAATAAAGATCAATAGATAATCTACTTATCAATTCAGAGGCAAGTGTATCTGTCATATTTCCTGAAGGTTTTACCTTACCACCAATTAAATACACTTCTATGTTCTTATATTCTCGTAACGAACTAGCTATCTCTATAGAGTTCGTTATAACTGTAAATGATGTTTCGGGTAAAAATTTTAACATGGCACAATGAATTGAAGCCCCACCAATAAAAACGGAATCTCCTTCTTGTATATAAGATACAGCAACTTTAGCAATTGCTTCTTCGTATATTGAACTATCACTAAAACGTTTAAATGGTTCAGCAGCTAAGTTTCTCACTCGCGTAAGTTCAATTGCACCTCCGTGAGTTCTTTTTAATAAACCATCCTTCTCCATAATAGACAAATCTCTTCTTATAGAATCGATAGACATGTCGAAGCTTTCCGCAAGATCCTTTGCGATTACTCTTCCATCTTTCTTAAGCAATTTTAAAATGTTCTCTCGACGCTCTTCAGTAAACATATTCTCACCACCGTTATTGAAAATTCAGAAATTAAATATTAATGTTAATTATATGCATGTCCCTTCCGTTTTACAATATTTTCAATTCTTATTTTTTCAGCTTTATGCAGTTTTTCTCTCCCTTTCTATTTCATTAACTTTAATACCAACTAAATGCACATTTGCATATTCTACTAAAATACTTTTATTTATCTTCCTATTGATGTAAAATTATTCCTATGTTTTACTTTTTAATACAGAAAGGAATTACTATGAAATCTTTAATGAAAGTAACTTGTACAGCATTAATATTTACAGGAATACTGGCAGGATGTAATGGAAGTACTACACCAAAACAAGAAAAGAGCGCTCTTGAAAAAAATGCAATGCACTATGGGGAAATATTTAAAAACGAATACTATAGAGCAACTGTTGAAAATGCAAAATTCGAAAAAATAGACAAAGAGTGGCGTCTTACAGCTCGCGTTACAATTAATAACGCTCGTGCTGACGGACAAACGATAGATCTTTCAGAAATAAAATATTTCATAAAAGATGAAAAAACCGGTAAAAAATATGAAGGTGACTTTATACAAAATGAAAATGCTAAAAAAGTTCCATCTGAGTTTTCTTTAACTACCGACATTGAATTTAATATGAAAACTTCACCAAAAGATTTAGGTAATATGTATTTATACATAGATAGCAAAGCTGCGCCGTTAACAGATACATATTGGAAACTTGATAATTTAGTATCTAAATAAAAAACAGTCATTTAAGACTGTTTTTTTTGTTATTAAACTAATAAAGTTTACTAGTTACATTTCTCAAGCAATACATCTTTTGCACAAATTATTACTTCTTCAAATGGGCAATCAATTAACACACCCAATTCAAATCCATCTTCAGTAAGTTCTATTTCATGACACATCCACCAAGCACCTTCAAGTTTTTTCGGCATAGAACATCCCGTAACTCCTATAAAAGTAAGTCGAAGCTTTTCAAAATCACTAAAACTACCACTGCAATCTAAAGTTATAATTAGCGTATCTTTTGATCTTCTCTCTACTGATTTGACTACACTATCATGTAGTGAGTATTCATGCAGTTGAACGACATTCTGTGGGAGTTTTTCTTTTATAGAATTAAAACTTTCTAAATAAGCTTGTTCTAAATCATTCATTCTTTTCTCATAGTCCTCTGTCCACTCAAGCATAAGTTTCTTTAATTTTTCCGATGGATATTCTGAATTAATTGTGTTGTCATGAATATACGGATGTAGTGACTTCGGAAGAAACTTTAATAAATCTTCTTTCTTTTCTTCCACATCTTCTTTCAAACTTTGCTTATAATCCATTCCCGCCTTTTCGCTCTCTCGCAAAATCTCTCCCCATTCATCTAATGTTTCTGAGAAAATTAAAAATCCAGACACTTGCATTTCTTTATACCAATCTTTTGTGAAATATTTCAATGACATTTCTCCTAAAATATTTTAACATCCAATAAAAGCAATATATCCACTTATTATATCATTCCAATAACCGTTTTTTCTAAAGAATAAATGTAAAACTGTAAATATTCCGCCTATTATTTCTAAAATTCAGAATATTTACAATAACACAGAGTTGGAATACATTTTATATGTACAAGTTTTACCTGTACAAAAATCTAAACAAAAAGGGATGGTTATATGTTGAAGAAATTAGTAGCAGGGACATTAGTAGCAGGTTTTGCATTAACTGGAGGATTAGAAGTAGTAAGTGCTGCAGAAAAAGATTATACAATTAAAACATTTGATTATTTAAAAGTTGATGAAAAGAATGTTAGTTCATTTGCAAAATTAAGCGATCAATCAAAAAAAGACATCCAAATTACTATGGTACTACCTAAACAAAATGAAAATGGAGATTGGTTAGCCTACGGATTTACTAACAGAGAAGCATTGAATGCTTTTATTGAAAAAGATAAAAAGGCACTTAAAAATCAAATTAACCCTTTAGGTAGTGGTGCTGGTAGTACTGATTTTTATGAACATAAAGATAAAGGTGGCCAATATATTTACTGGAGCAGCGGTTTTAAAAACTTACCATCTAGCTGGAACGACAGAATTTCTTCTGTAAGTACAGCATCACCTTCTGCAAGCTATTCAACGACACTATGGGAACATACTTCAACACAAGGATATGGAAAAGGTGTCTCCTTTAGACACTCTGATTGGTATAGTAAAACTGCTAATTTAGCTGCGGATTGGAACGATATTACTTCAGCGATTGAAATCAAATAGTAACAGATCTTTTCAATTGAATAGGTGGCACTAAAGTTTTATACAGTTTTAATTGTTACTTAAATATTAATAGAAAGTAGAAAGACCAGCCATTTTAGACTGGTCTTTCTACTTTCAAGCATGCAATAATGCTTCATGGATTGCTCTAGATAAATTAGAGAATCATTACACTATTCACTATCAAAACTCTTCTGTAATTTTCGAATATAAATAATTTGACCAATATGATACGCATTATGAGTCGTTACATTAGCTAATACTTCCCACCACTTCGCAGATACAGGAAATCCTATTACATCACTTTCAACCTTGTCTTCATTTATGAGACTTTGCCATTGTAACAGTTTCTCTAATAGTTTTTCTCTTAACTCTTCAAATGTTTGATTATCAGATAGCATAAAACTTTTGTTATTATCACCAATAGCGGGCACGGCATTAACATTTGATTCTTTATACCTAGTTTGCCATGTCGAGTTCCAATACAGTAAATGTTGTACAATTTCAGCTATACTATTACTCTCCTCATTCGGTTTCCAGAAAGCTTCTCTTTCAGATAAATCCTTAACTGCATCTGAAAATGGAATATACCAACTAGGATCATTCGCATTTGCTAATAACTGATCTGCTAAAACGTCTTTAACATGGAACACTTTGCTTCCCCCCATTTTAAAAACTTAATTTCATCATCATGAATGCAACACTCACTTCTCTATATACGCTGAGTCTGTACGATTCCCTCTTTTTAGCCACACTTATGCGCTAAAAGAAACTTAAAGCACATAATCCATAAGCCGCCTCCTAAAATACAGAAATACTACTAATTGATATTACTTGTATAAAAACAATATGTAAGATTAATAGATTTTCTCCTTATTACTCGTTATGATGAAAGAAAAAGAAAGCGAGCGACAAATGAATAAAAAAATCGCGGTTATTACAGGGGCATCAAGTGGATTCGGACTATTAACCACACTTGAACTTGCAAAGAAAGGTTATTTAGTTATCGCTACAATGAGAAACCTTGAAAAGCAAGTAAACTTACTATCTCAAGCTGCTAAACTCAACTTACAACAAAATATAAAAGTTCAACAATTAGATGTAACAGACCCAAGTTCTATACATAGCTTCCAATTATTTTTAAAAGAAATAAATAGAGTAGACCTTCTCATTAATAATGCAGGATATGCAAATGGAGGCTTTGTAGAAGAAATTCCAGTAGAGGAATACCGTAAACAATTTGAAACGAACCTTTTTGGAGCTATATCAATCACTCAGCTTGTATTACCACATATGAGAGAACAGAAAAACGGAAAAATCATTAATATAAGCAGTATTAGCGGCCAAGTCGGATTCCCGGGTTTATCCCCTTATGTATCTTCAAAATATGCATTAGAAGGCTGGAGTGAATCGCTTCGCTTAGAAGTAAAACCTTTCGGAATAGATGTTGCTTTAATCGAACCAGGTTCTTATAACACGAACATATGGGAAGTTGGTAAACAACTAGCTGAAAACCAATCTGATACGACCTCTCCTTATAAGGAATATATGGATAAAATACAAAAACATATTAATAGTGGCAGCGATACATTTGGTAATCCGATAGATGTTGCCCAAAAAATAGTTAAAATTGCAGAATCCAAGCGTACTAATCTACGATATCCAATTGGAAAAGGTGTAAAGTTTATGATTTTTGCGAAGAAGATTCTTCCGTGGAAATTGTGGGAATTTCTTGTTTTGAGGAGTTTTAAGAAGATGTAAATAAAAAGAGTAGCTATCAAGATAAGTAATGGTAGCTACTCTTTTTTGAATTTTTATCATTGTATTTTCCAATATCATTATGTCGATATAGGATCAAAATAAAACAAAATCGAAACCATAAAAATAAATATGAAAAATCCAATAATAGAGAGAATATATTCTTTTGTCTCTCTATTATATTTCCGCTCCATCCATATGCGTAATAGGCATGTTGTTCCAAAATAAGTAAGCATAGCAATTCCTATATTAGCATTTTCTGCTTTGAACAGATAAATAAAACTTACTATAAGATATACGATAAAAAGACCTATTTCCAATTTTACATGTAGACTATTCACATGCTTATATCCCAAAAAACCACTCTTTGACATATTCAACTTTTTTCTTAAAAATTTTTCTATAAAGTATCCAGCAATAATTAGTCCGATAGCTATAATCCAAATAGTAGAGTTACCCATTACTTTCCCTCCTATTACTTTATTTATTTTTAGAAATAAAGTGGATTATATTACGGTTATTCCCTTCTAAATAACTTACGATTCCTTCAGGATATGTTGGTCTCGTCCTTAATTCCTCTATACTTTTCCATATTAATATAATATCCTTATGTTCTTTATGTCTTATTCCATTTCTAACTTTCTCTCGAGCAGTTCCCCAATGCATCAATGTACAGTGATGTCCTTTTTCTTTATTCCACTCAAAAATATGTTCATTTACAACAGCTAATTCTTGAACAAAAACTTCTAAATTATATTCTTCCAATAACTCTCGCATTATTGCTTCTTTTGCTGTTTCACCAAATTCAATAGATCCTCCTGGAAAACGATAAAATGATTCGTTCTCATCACATTGTACAATTACTTTAGAATGATCTTCATTTAAAATCATTGCTTCTGCACGTAATCGAGGGCTTTTCATTTCTTCTCTCCCCTTAATTGCTCATTATATGACATTGCTATAGGGCTGTAATTAATACGTATTAAATAAGAAAATATAGAATCATCCCTGTTATCATTAACGATACAGCCCCGCCTAAGGACATCAAAAACTCCCTCGATTCTCTATCATATTTCCATTCCATATATGATTCGAAACTATATAACGAAATTAAAAACAGAAAAGGTAGAAAGCCCATGTATAGGGGATTTGAAAGAGAAGAACATATAATCATAACCACTATATAAGAAAAAATAATAATTCTGTTTCCCCATTTATGCAGCTTATTTACATATTTATTATTCCATCCTTTTTGTTTCGGTATATTTAGCCATTTTCTCACTATATTTTCTAAGACAAATAAGAATATGATCCATAAAACTAATACAATTACTTTCACATGCAATAGAGAGATCGTCTCCTTTACCTTATCGTCTGGATTTTCTCCGGCTGATCACTCGGATACGTAGCATTCCTTTTATTTTCAACATCCCAACTAATAATTGTTGCACTATCTCGTCCAAATTGATGATGAACGTGTTCTAAAACATTGTGAATATTTTCTTTAAGTGTTTTATTATTTCTATTCATATCACTATACAGATTTCTATGAGTTTCATATCGTCTTTCCCCACACTCTAATACCCCATCTGTGACCATTACAATTCGATTCTTTCCAGTACGTAATTCACGAATTCCTGATGAATAGCATGGAATAGGTAAATCAAATGTATTTACATTACCAATCCACTCGTAAAAATGGCGTTGATTCAATGTATATTGACCTAATTTATGTAATTCTTCATGGAATACATAAATTAAACAATCTCCTATGGAAAGCCACCATATATAGTTTTCTTTTCTTACACAGATTAAACAAGCTGTCTCACCTTTAATTTTTTCACATTCTTCTTTAAATGACTGTGATTGAAAAGTTGTAAGTATATGATTTTCAACAGATCGAAATACTGTATCAATTGATTCATTCATCATTACTTTTATATTTTCATATTCTTTTTCGATTGTATGTACTACTAAATCAACACTTTCTGCGCTATTGTGTCCGTCTAATATAACAGCGAATTCCCAGTCACCATTTGACCAAACTAACGCACCATCTTCATTCTTTTTCGCTCCAGCACTTACATTCCCGCCGTATTTACCAAGTACAATTTCACCGTATTGCTGTACTGAAAATTCCTCTAAACACATTTCCCTACTTCCAACCCATGAATATTTTGTATTATTTGTTGTATGCATACTCATTTACCATATACTTTCGTATTCTTTCACATAGTTTTTGTATTTGCTCCGAACCTCCATGCGGTGCACCTGTCCATCCCGCTACTTCAGTTGGTGACCAAAACTCTTTTGGTGTATTTGGATAACGCGGGATAATGTGCATATGCATATGAGGTACACCATTTCCTGAAATGAAGGTATAAATATGTTCTGCACCTTCACTTTCTTTTAACGCTTTACTTACTCTACTAGTTATAAGTCCGAATGCTTTCGCTTCGTCCTCTGTTAATTCAGCAAGGCCAGGTACATGTCTCTTTATATCGATCATTACATAACCAAGATATGTTTCCTCTCTATCCCAATGGACATGTCCAACGTATATGAGAGCGTCTTCATAAATAGCACCGCCTGGAACTATAATGTTTCCTTTATGTTTTTCGCAAATGAAGCAGTTTTTTTCTACTTGATTGTTTATTGACATATCCATCACCATCCTTTTCATATATAATATCATAAAAAAAGGAAAAACAGATTTTATATTCAGAAAATTCAATCCCTTAAACTAGGAATTATCACATCAAATTTCATTTTAATAATTTGCAACTCATTATTTTCTCAAAACTGCTATTCCCGCTCCAACTGCAATTCCAATGACAATTCCGATTACTAAATTATCAGTAAATAAACTAGGTACTACACCGATTACAATACCTATAGCGATACCGATTGTCATTGCTTCATTTCTTTTTTTATTATTGGCCATAACAGCATCTCCTCTCATAATTTTTCCCCATATAATATCCATTTATATGAACGTTGCTATTTCCTAATATATTTGCTTTCTCCCTTGAAAATTCCCAAAATATGTACTTTATCACTTTTCCATTCCCCCTATATATTCCTCTTCATTTGAAAAGATTTTCAAGTCACCATTACATATACATAGGCATTTACTATAAGAAAGATCCGTAATTTATTGAAGGAGGAACGATTGGAATGCATCCTCATTGGAATCCAAATATAAATCAACAATATGCTTATTCCCCCATCCAGTAAGAAATACACTGCATTATGATTCTCAATATATGATGCAGCGCATCGCTAGCCTTGAAAGCCAATTAGCGAAATTAATCTCATTAATCGAAGAAAATAATCAATTAATAAAATCAATGGAGCAACAACAAAATCAAGTTTGCGCACCAGCTGGCGGTTCTGTTATTGTTCGTATGTAATCTTTTCGAACAAAAAAACACACTTTGTATACTAAAGTGTGTTTTCTTTTTATCTTCTTTTTTGATGAAATCCTTGTGTAATGCGGTCTAATATAATCGCGATAACAACAATAGCTAGTCCAGCTTCAAATCCCATTCCGATATTTACTTGTGTAACAGAACGGTACACATCTACTCCAAGTCCTGGTGCTCCTACAAGTGATGCTGTAACGACCATTGATAATGAGAGCATAATACTTTGATTTACACCTGCCATAATTGTTCCAGTTGCAAGTGGTAATTGTACTTTAAATAGCTTTTGTGAAGCTGTTGAACCAAATGCATTCGCTGCTTCAATTAAATCTTCTGGAACTTGTCTAATTCCTAGATCAGTAAAACGAATTGTCGGCGGCATTGCAAAAATAACTGAAGCAATAATACCAGGAACAACACCTACTCCGAAAAATGTAATCGCAGGAATAAGATATACGAATGCGGGCATTGTTTGCATAAAGTCTAATGTCGGTTTTAGAAATTTTGAGAAACGTTCATTTTGCGATGCTAATATCCCAATTGGAATTCCGACAATGATTGAAATAATAACAGATGTAAGTACGAGTGCTAATGTTTGCATCGTTTGTGCCCAGTAGTTAATATTTAAAATAAATAATAATCCGATGAGTGTAAAAATGACTAAAGATGCTTTTCTCGTTGTGTACCAAATGAGGAAACATAAGATAATAATCATCAATATAGCTGGTATTATTGTTAAAAAATTAGTGAGTAAATCAACGAATCCGCCGATAATATAGGAGAATCCTCGGAACAACCCTTCAAAGTTCTCATATAAACTTGCAACAAATGAATCGACCCATTCTCCTAATGGAATACGCGGTATACTATTCATCGTCTTTCACCTCTTCCTCAATGTTACCTGCAAGAGCTTGAATGACACTTTCACGTTTAATAATTCCTCGTAGCCTTTTCTTCTCATCAATTACTGGTAACGGATATTTCATCTCCGCCATTTTTGCATACGTTTCTTCCAGTAAAGTATCTACATACACATGCGGAATATCGTTAAGTAATAAATCAGCAATCGGCCACTGTTTTTGCATCGCTTTACTCGCATCATCCGCAGTTAATATACCTAAAAACTCATACTTTTTGTTTACAACATATACGGTAGAAACACCTGCATTCCTCATAATTTGAAGTGCTACACGCGGTCCACGATCAATTAATAAAGTCTCCGGTCGTTTTAATATAGACTCCGCCGTAATTACTTTTCCTAAATTCACGTCTGCAACGAATTTCTCTACAAACTCATTTGCAGGGCTCATCATAATTTCTTCCGGCGTTCCAATTTGGACAACCTCTCCATCTTTCATTAACGCGATTCGATCACCAATTCGAAGAGCTTCATCTAAATCATGTGTAATAAAAATGATTGTTTTCTCCATTTTATCTTGAAGTTCTAATAACTCATCTTGCATTTCTTTTCGAATAAGTGGATCTAATGCACTAAATGACTCATCCATCAATAAAACATCTGGGTCATTTGTTAACGCCCTTGCGATTCCAACACGTTGCTGCATACCACCACTAAGTTGACTTGGATAATTATCTTTATGATGGTCAAGTCCGACTAATTTCAAAGATTCTAACGCTTTTTTCTCTCGCTCTTCTACCGGAACTCCTTGTATTTCCAATCCATATGCAACGTTTTGTAAAACAGTACGATGCGGGAATAGAGCGAACTTCTGAAATACCATGCTCATTTTCGTTCTTCTTACTCTTCTTAATTCTTCTTTCCCCATCGTTGCGATGTCTTCACCATCTATATATATATGCCCCGCTGTCGGTTTGATTAATTGATTTAGCATTCGAACTAGCGTTGATTTCCCGCTACCGGATAAACCCATAATAACGAAAATTTCTCCGGTGTATACTTCAAACGTTGCCTTTTTCACACCAACGTTCATTCCTGTCTCTTTTAAAATTTCGGATTTGCTTTTTCCTTCTTTTAATAAGGTAAGCGCTTTTTGCGGATGTTTCCCAAATACTTTTGTTACATTTTCAACACGTACCTTTGTATTATCCATGTCACTACTCCTTTTCTACCCATCTATTTACATAGTGTTGCGATTTTACAAAGAAATATTACATAAAAATAACATTCATAAGCTTTCTTTAAAATTCTCGTTTCCGTTCATAATAAGAATGCTTACATATACATTTATTTAAAAAGGCAAACGTGTCTTAGGAGGGTTTCGATGAAAAAGAAAATATGGCTTATATGCCTTGCATTATTTATTACTATGATTTTCACTTCATGTAATGCAACAAATGCAAATTCGAAAGGAAAAATTAAACTTGGTGTAACAAGTTGGAAAGAAAATATTGCAACTGCAAACATGTGGAAAGTTTTATTAGAAGAAAAAGGCTATAAAGTTGAGCTCATGTATTTAGAAAAAGCTGCGATTTGGACTGGTGTTGCTCGTGGTGATGTCGATGCAAATTTAGAAGTATGGCTGCCTGTTACGGATAAACCGCTAAATGCTCGTTATAAAGATGATATTGTCTTAAAATCAAAATGGTATGAAGGCACTGGACTAGGTTTAGTCGTCCCTTCTTATATGAAAAATATAAACAGCATAGAAGATTTAAACGCACATAAAGATGAGCTAGATAATAAAATTGTTGGGATTGAACCAGGTAGTAGCCTTATGAATTTAACGGATAAAGCAATGAAGGCATATGATATCAAATTAAAACTTGTCCAATCTTCAGAAGCTGCGATGATGAGCGAACTAAAGAAGGCATATACGAAAAAGAAACCAATCGCTGTTACGCTTTGGAATCCTCATTGGGGCTTTTCAGAATTTGACTTGAAATATTTAAAAGACCCTAAGAAAGTATATGGTGAAAAAGATGACATTTATTACTCAGTTCGTAAAGGTTTCGAAAAAGATCATCCGGATATTGTGAAATACTTTGATCAATGGAAAATGAACGATGAACAACTAGGTACTTTAATGGTCATGCTAAATAAAACGAAAGATCCGGAAGAAGCAGCGCGAAAATGGATTAAAAAAAATCAAGCTTTAGTTGATGAATGGGTAAAAGAGTGACAAAAACAGGCTAGGGAATTTATCATATTCTCTAGCCCGTTTCATGTTATTTTTTCTCAATAACTGCATCAACAATTCCATATTCCTTCGCTTCTACTGCCGTCATAAAATAATCTCTTTCTGTATCATGAGCTACTTTTTCTACTGGCTGCCCTGTTCGATCAGATATGATTTTGTTAATATCATGTTTTAACTTTAATATTCTTTTTGCTGTAATTTCAATCTCCGTCGCTTGCCCTTTTACACCGCCAAGTGGCTGATGAATCATAATTTCACTGTTAGGGAGCGCAAATCTTTTTCCCTTTGCGCCAGCTAATAGTAAAAGCGCACCAAATGATGCCGCAAATCCCATACAAAGTGTTTGCACATCTGGTTTAATAAGGTTCATCGTATCTAATATTGCAAAACCTGCTGTCGTTGAACCGCCCGGACTATTAATATAAAGGAATATGTCTTTCTCTGCATCTTCCGCTTCTAAAAATAATAATTGAGCTACGACACTACTTGCTACTTGATCGTTAATTTCTGAACCAATCATAATAATTCGGTCTTTTAATAATCTTGAATATATATCATAGGAGCGTTCTCCTAATTTCGTTTGTTCTACAACGTATGGAATTGTATTCATTTTTTATCCCTCCAATAATTGTTATGCTACGCAAAGCATACAACTGTAGGAAGAAGGGTTTTTCTCACTAAATAATAAGACTGGCTGTTTAGATGGTAACTTAGTAAAATCTATTGTTGGAAGAAGCTTTGTTAATAATTCCGGCCTTTCTTCACGAATAGACGATACAACAATTTCAATATCATCTGTGAATTCGACTATCTCAAACCCTTCTTCGCTTACAGTTTTCAGCCTATTTCTACTCCGAAATAAAGAAGCTTTCACTGCACCTTCCGATACAGAACATACTTTAGCAATATCAGCGATACTATATTGAAACACATCTTTTAATAATAAAATTGCAGATTGCTGTACATTTAATGAAGATAGTACTTTCATTACCATTTCATGCAAATCAGCAATTTTCTCATGTGGTTCTTCAACAATAATTTGTTCCTTTATTTTTTCATGAACTGATTTCGACTTCATCTGGTCTAACCAACGATTTCTAGCTATTTTATATAGCAGCGTCATACAAATATCTTTATTACCGTATTTATGAAGAACTTTACAAACTGTTTCTTGGGCGAGATCTTCACCGTCCCATTTGTTTTTCGTTAAAAAGGTACAATACCTTTTTAACTCTGCATAGTTCTCAGTTAAAAAATTTATATTTGAATGATTCATATCGATATGATTCTTTAAAATCTGAGTTACTTTTGTGCACAAAATAACCACTCCTTTTCAGCGCTTACTTAATAAACGATCGATTAAACGAAAAAGTTACGGGGCTTATAAAAAAATAATGTTTATGTTCAATAATTCGCGGTCATAAATATGTTATGTACAATTTTACGTGAGGAGGAATAAATTTGCCAAAATTAACAATTGAAGGTGCGGGAACGTTTGCTGTAAAAGAAGGTACAAAGTTAGTATTAGCAATTGAAGATAACGGTGTACACATACTCCATCGTTGTGGTGGAAAAGCACGTTGCACAACTTGTAGAGTAGAAATTATAGCAGGTGATTTTTGTGAAGCAAACACTAATGAAAAAAATGCGATGACTGAAAAAGGAATTGAAGATCATTTACGCTTATCGTGTCAAATGCGCGTACATAAAGATATAGTCGTTCGTCCGGTACTTACAGTCGAAAATTCAGGTCTTGATGCTGGACCACGTCCAGCGGAGTAAAGCGATGAATTTAAAACAGCTCGCAGGCGAATACGCCGCTGACTTTGTAAAAAATGGAATGAAAGTTGGGCTTGGTACAGGCTCAACTGTATATTGGACGATACAAAAATTAGGAAAACGTGTACAAGAAGGTTTATCCATTCAAGCTGTACCTACATCAAAAGAAACTGAAGTATTAGCAAAACAACTAGCTATTCCTTTAATCTCTTTAAATGAAACCGACATACTCGATCTTACAATCGATGGTGCAGATGAAATCAATAATGATTTACAATTAATTAAAGGTGGCGGTGGTGCATTACTTCGTGAAAAAATTGTCGCTACCTCCTCTGAAAAGCTTATAATTATTGCAGATGAATCCAAAATCGTTTCACATTTAGGCACTTTTCCACTTCCTATTGAAATCATCCCCTTCTCTTGGAAACAAACTGAAAAGAAAGTTCAATCTATAGGATGCGAAACACGTTTACGTATGAAAGATGGTGGACCATTTATAACCGATAACGGTAATTTCATTATTGATTGTATTTTTACAAACAAAATATTGAATCCAAATGATACAAATAAAGAGTTAAAGATGATTACCGGTGTAGTTGAAACAGGATTATTTATCAATATGACGAGCACAGCGATCATCGGAACAGAAAACGGTATAAAAGAATATTAATCATTTTAAAGGCTGACTTTTTCAAGTCAGTTTTTTCTTTTATAGCATTACAGTATGATATACTATGAAAACACATTCATATCACACTAGAAAGGGCTGAACAATTTGCAATCCAAACTCATAACAGAACTTACAGATTTAGAAACTGCCTTTCACATTCGAAAAGAAGTTTTTGTAAAAGAACAAGGTGTCCCACTTGAAGATGAATTCGATAAATTTGATGAAATCGGTGAGAAATGTAAACATATTTTAGTTTATTATAACGAGCTTCCTGTAGGAACTGGTCGTATACGATTCGTTGACGGAATGGGTAAACTAGAACGAATTTGTATTTTAAAAGACTTCCGCAAATACGGATTAGGCAAAGTAATAATCAAAGCACTAGAAGAGATTGCGCGTAATAAAGAAGCAAACAAAGTTAAACTACACGGTCAAACACAAGCTGAAGGGTTTTATGAAAAATTAGGCTATCATACCTCTTCAGATATATTTATGGAAGATGGCATTCCGCATATACTTATGATTAAAGAATTGTCGTAATAAAAAGGGTATTATATGAATCTGCATTATGGATTCATATAATACCCTTCTGTAGCCTATTCTAATTCTTCTATTTCATAAAACTTATCATATTCTTCTCTGTATTGAAATTTTAATTTTTTTATTAAACTTGTATCTACTGAAATAATATCAATTACATCTGAATTTATATATAACAAATAAGTACCATTATAAAAACAAATATATGCCTGCTGGCCACCATTTACTATATACTTGCAATACTTATATACTTCATCTTTATGTAAACCTTTTATCGTAGTAAAAATTACTGTACTTTCAAGACCATCTTCTGTTATTTTTGTTTCTTCCCAATTTTTAATTTCAACAAACTTCCCTATTCTTGTTTTTTCATAAGTTCTCTTACTTTTATCGTACGCTATATAACCTGAAATAAATGAAACATCGATTCTATCATTTTCTATAAATATTCCACTCAATATTTCTCGTAATAGTTTCAGATTATTTTCAATCAATTCTGTACCAAACCTAATTCTGTAATTTGTTTGTACTTGGAAAAATGGTGTTTCTCTCATATCCTCAAAATTCACTTTTAGTGCCTTCATTCTTTCCACATAATTACCTCAATTCATATAACAGAAAAACCCCTATATTAGGCAATATAGACACTGTTCTCAAATATAACTTTAAGTTTAATATTACATTTCATGCCGACCTGTAAATTTTAAAATTTCATCAACTGCTTGCTTATAACCACCTGTTTTCCGGAAAGATTCCTTCATATTCAACGCAGCTTCTTTAAATGATGATTTTCTTAATACAAGATCCACACTTTCACGTAGTTGACTCTCAGTTAACCCTTGCATTTGCAATGTAACTCCCGCTCCGAGATCCTCAACTTGCTTTGCAATTACTGGCTGATCCGCACTTTGCGGAATGACAATTAATGGAACATCGTAATAGAGGCCTTCATGGGTACTATTCATACCGCCGTGTGTGATAAATAATTTTGTGTATTTAAGTACTTCCGTTTGTGGAACGTAATTTTTCACAATAAAGTTTTTCGGAATATCTACTAAATCACTTATTTGCGTTTTACTACCAATAGACATAACAATAGTATGATCAGTGTTCTCAAATGCTTTAAAACAAAGCTTATAGAAAGTAATGGCCTCGTTAAAAACAGTACCTAGTGAAATATAAATTGGGCTCTTTCCTTCGATTGCAGTAAAATCGAAGTTTTCTTTTATTAATTGTGTAGAGATAGATGGTCCTACAAATTTATACGTTTCATCAAAAGTTTCTCCAAAAAGTTGGAACTCCCTAGTTGTATAAACAATTGTAAGTGGTGCAGGATTACAGAAAATTTCATAAGGTGATTTAATTTCAACACCATATTTTTCTTTAATTCCTATTGTTAAGTTTTGATAATCATTTTTTATTTTTTCAATAGATTCCTCTGGGATATTTTCCGAAAGATGTTCTAACATTCTTATAAACGATGTTTCATCCTGTGCAAAAGATGTACATGAATTAATTGCTGGGAGCTTAAGAATTTGAGCAATTAAATGGCCCGAGCCAAACATAGAATCGTGAATGATGTAATCAAAATGTTCTCCTTCAATTTGTTCAAGAACACTCGGTATAATAACATTTGCTGTATGTAAAAGACCATTTATTCTTTCTGGTAAATAATTTCGGCCACCGGAAAGAAAAGCTTTTATAAACTTTTGGTCGTCAATTGTTCGTACAATCGCACCTGCTTTTTCAATACGCTCCCTGAAAGCTTCTATTGAAAAATAAACTACCTCTTCCCCGCGTGAAATAAGTTCTTCTACAACTTTAATTGTTGGATTAATATGACCTTCTGATCCAGCATTAATGAATAAAATACGTGCCACTTTAAACACTCCTTAAATTAAATGATTTCCATGTAGTCATTAGGAGTACGGGCACTTCCTATACTCCTATCTCTTATTCTCCTTCTAAATGGACCTAGCGAGCCTAAACCCAAGATCATCTATACGAAATGTAGGATGGCTACGGCGGCGACAAGTAGCACCGCACCCTCTCGCTTCCTCAGCCCAGCTACCGCCTCGGAAAATTCGGTACGATCCATACACCTTTTCATCATACAAATCATAACACCACTCCCAAACGTTCCCTAACATATCATATAATCCCCATGCATTCGGTTCTTTTTTACCGACCTCATGAATATGTTCATCTGAGTTTTCACTATACCAAGCAATCTCTTTAAGCTCTCCATATATGTATCCAGTAGTTCCTGCCTTACACGCATATTGCCACTCTGCTTCAGAAGGTAATCGGTAGCCGTTTGAATCTAAATTACAACTAACCGTTTGACCGCCATCACTAATAGAATAATACTCTTTTAATCCCGCTTTTTTTGAAAGTAAATTACAAAACGCAATCGCAGCATTCCAAGAAATATTAACAACGGGTTTATGATTATCTTTATAATCATTTGCTGTACTATTCGCAATAGCATAATATGTTTCCATCGTTACAGCATACTTTGCAAGAAGAAATGGTTTCATTTGAACTTGCCATTCTTTTTTTATTCGATCATCTCTTAATACTATCTCTCCTGCCGGGATTTTTACCATATAAGAATCAATCGAGCGAATGATTTCATTCAATATTATCCCTCCAATTCAAAATAGAATATAATTTAATTCTTTTAATGCACTAATTTATACTTACTGCACTTCCTTTAAGAATCGTTGAACCTCATTTGGGGTTTTTAAAACAATAACTCTTTTATCCTTTTTTAATTGATCTAGTCTTGTTATAATTGCAGGTCTTTTCGACTTAGGATATTCCCATATCCATTTAAAAAATTGCAAGTCAAACCTCTCTTCACATCCAGCGCCCATATCTGGCCTTGCTTTATTCCGATATTGCACAATTCTTTTAAAAGCACGATAAACACATATCGTCCTATGAATATCCAGAAAAACGATTGTATCCGCTGCATTAATTCTTATATCCATCGTCCCCCCATAATTCCCATCAATAATCCACTTTTCTTCTTTAATTAAGTTATTTTGAACTGTTCTTTGTTCTTCCCTCGGAACACCTACCCAATTCGGTTTCCAAAACAATGCATCAAGATGATGCACCTTTATACTTAGTTTATTTCCTAACTGCTTTGCTAATGTAGATTTTCCTGAACCACCAGAACCAATTAATATGATTTTTTTCATATGAGTACGATTCTTTCTATAGATTCCTCAATATCTTCCTTATTAGCAAAAATCCATAAAAACATCTCTTCATTTAACTTTAGTAAATCTTTTAACTGAACAAAATAAGTAATAAATATAACTTGAATTGAAAGCATTACATACCAAATTGATTGTAGCTCTTCTCTCGTTAAAATGTTTTGCTTATAATATCCTTTAAAAATTTCACTTACAATTTGTAACCATTTCCCTCTTAATGTTTCATCACTAAATATCTCACTTAAAATACTTGTACAGCAATAGCATAAATCGAATACTCTAACGTTTTCTTCTAGAAGCTCAAAGTCGATAAACCCTTGAAAATCACTTTCTTTAAAGATTACATTTGATAAGTGCATATCGCGATGAATAATTTGTTTCGGTAATGAGTGAACCGTTTCCTTGAAAGCTGTATGTATTTGACCCATTTTTTGAATTACATTCCGATGAATATGCTTATTCTTTACTAAATTCGGTAAAGCCCATTCGTATACCACTTTATATAACTCTCTTTTTATTAACTCGTTAGCACTATTCACTGAATTTAGTTCGTGATGTAAATTAGCTATTTCCTCTCCAATTTTGCTTCCTAGCACTTTTAGCTTTTCTGTATCTTTTATTTCTAGTACACTTCCGGTAACATATTCGTACAAACAATAATTCTTCTCTTTATAAAATACGTACCTTTCATCATTTCTCGTTTTTACTAATTTTTGTACTTTAACTCCTTTTTCATGAAGCTGTTCTAATACATTTAGTTCAACTAAAAACTGTTTTATCGATCCCTTTTCCTTTAAAATATACGCTTTTTTATTACAATGAATCTTCGTTACGTTAGGTTGAATTTCAGTAGCTGTGACATCTTTATCTTGAAACCAAAACTTTGCAATTTCCAGTGCATGCTCCATATACAAATCACCCTTTTTTAAATCTCTTATTTTTTCCGTAACATAAACTCGCAAAGCACTCCTACTCCTACACCAATTGTATAAGCAACTAAATCACTCCACAAAAATCCGTATCCCAATACGAGTCCACCTAAAGTCGTTGCACGAATATTATCAATCCAAGGTACATGGTACAGTTGGCTAATTTCAATCCCGTAGCAAAATATCAAACTAATAAAAGCTAATTTCTTCGTTGCTATTTTAGGAAACAAAAATCCGAATCCAGCGAAAATCATTAATGCCCATAATGCATCACCTAAGTAATCATTTAATAGATCAGGTAATGCAAAAGCAAACTTTCTTGAACTAAGACCTAAAATAATAACAATGATAGTAAACACCGCATATAGCAATCTATGTCGTTTCGTATTCATTTCAAAATCTCCTAATATATAATGTAAAACTATAAATAGCTAGTAAAATATAATCATTTTACTAGCTATTTATGTCCGACTTCACTTTGTATTTAATCCAATAACTCTTGCTGCTTTTTCTTTGAAAATGATTGTAGTACCAAATCATACGACCAATCGATCATTTTATTAATTTGCTCCTGTTCTACTCCCTTATGTATATACACTGTATTCCAATGTTTTTTATTCATATGATACCCTGGAATTATTGTGTCTGGATAATCTTCTCTTATTCGTAAAGCGAGCTCTGGATCACATTTTAATGTAATCGTAGATTTTTCACCTTCTTCATGGTTTACAATTGCAAATATTTTATTATTAAGTCTCATACATGTTGCACTCCAGCCATCTGGAGAATCCTCTGTCGCTTTTCTTTTTGATAAACAATATGCTCTCGTTGCATTCATTCTAAATGGCACCTCTTATTCTTTCACTATTTGATCACGATGCATCACAATTTGCTTCGTCGCTTTAAATTGCTGTTCACCATAAAACTTTATGAGTTTCTCTCCGCAAAATAGACTAACAATATCAATATGAGATATCTCTTCCAGTAACATTGTAAGCATATTCTCTCCAATACCTTTATTTCTTACACTTTCATGTACGACAACATCTTCTATGTACGCTCGAAAAACACCGTCTGAAACGACTCTAGCAAATCCAATTAATTCATTTTCTTCCCATACTCCAATTGCTATGCTATTCTTTAACATTTTTTCAATATCGATTTCTTTTCTTTCTGGCCACCAATCGACAGAATCGTAAAGCTTCTTTATTTTCTCTGCACAGATTGGTCGTTCATGTTGTAATTTATACGTGTACATATTCTTTCCCCCACTATCTAGTATACATAATGTTATTATAATCTCTTTTCTAAAAAGTGTTGACTATGCCCTTTCGGGTGATCTTCAACGACACCATATTCTCGGTAGCCGTGCTTTTTATAAAATTCCGGTGCTTGGAAACTAAATGAATCTAGTAATATGAGTCTACATCCTTTTTCCTTCGCAATATCTTCGATTTTATGTATCAGTTGACTTCCATAACCATCATGACGAACGGATTCATCAACCCATAAAAAATCGATATGAAGATGATAAAAATACATCGTTCCTGTTACACCGCCAAAGATTTTCCCTTCCTCATCTTTCACTACAAGGCTTACTTGTTCCATCGGCTGTTTTACTTCATCTGTTAAGATGGACATATTATATTGAATGACTTTATTTTTAATGTATTCTCCTTCGTTACGAGTACCATTCTCTATGTGTTTCATATATATTTCTTCCTTTCAACTTAGTAAATTGCATCTAATTTTTATTTCGTCTTTTTAAAATACTAATGAATACAAATCCACCAAATGTAACAAAACACGAAAAACCAATTATCCCAGGAACAGAAACATAGCCTGTTCGTACATAACTTATAACTGCAAAACTAGTAATTAACATTAAAATAGATGGCCAAAATATAAGAGACGTTTTTCTTCGTCTCTGTTTCGATGTACGTTCTTTCTCTTCAGAAACACGTGTACCAAAAAGCAATACAACACAAATAAGAATCGCTGCAAAGTAAATAGTATCTAATGACAATGTACGATCATATAACGCGATGCCAACTTCCAAAGCTATAATTGTTACAATTAAAATGATAATCGTTGAAGTCTTTAAGTTTCGTTTCAATCGCTCACTCCTAGCATGCTTTCACTATATGCTTTGTATATGTATTTCAAAGCTGTTGTAACGGTTTCATCAACCTCTTTATTATGAAATCGATTAGGTAAATCTTTACCTCCAATTACATAAAGAAACGGAAATTCATGAAACATTCCCATTATACCAATATTTATTGTAGCTGTCGGCAATCCACCTGTCATATGAGCTAAATGATAATACGGTATACTTTCATAATCACCTTGTTGTCTTACCATTCCATTAATAATTGGTTCCCATACTGCTGCTTCTACTTTATAGCCTTGAAAAATATGTACTAAAAGCGATAGAACTTGATTTAATTCTCCAACATTTTTCTCATCTCTAGCATTCTCTTGTATATAAATTTTTGAAAAGTACGTTTGGGCATTTATTTTCACAGCATCCCATCCACCGCAGTGCTTTACAACCGAGTGAGCAATATAACTGTCGTGACAAGCTATCATCACTTCTACTGCTTTACTAAGTGTTAAAGTACTTCTTCCTTGTAGATGCGGATATAACTGTGCACTATCTTCACGTGGATGAAATTTAATATGATGAAGTATATCATTCCAATTACGTTTATTTCCCTTTACCATTTGTGCTGCTACAAATCCAATTACTACTTTTGCTGCCGATGCTAAAGGAATATATATTTCACTATTAAATGAAGCAACTATACGTTCGTTTTTTGTAGAATAAATAGTTACTCCTACATGACCCGCTTGTATCTCTTTCATTTTTTGAATGACAGTTTCCATTTCCATTCCTCTTTTCACATCGTTATATCACCTTCTAATAATTCAATATGGAATATAAAAAACCTTTTTTGACAGGTTATATTTGTTATGACAATTAGAAAAAGGTAGCAAGAATTACTCTACGCTACCTAAAACCATATATTTTTCCCGAAAAACTTCTATTCTTCTATAGGATTTTCAGGACCATCAAACTCCAATTGATAAAAGGCTAAGTCTAGCCATTTATTAAATTTGTAACCAGCTTTTTTTATTGTCCCTGCATGAACAAATCCATAGTCTTCATGTAAGGCAATACTCTTTTCATTTTCTGCGTCAATTCCAGCGATTAAGGTCATATATTCTCTTTCTTTAGCAATTGCGATTAATGCTTTCATTAAAGAAGTCCCAATCCCATTTTTTCTATAATCTTTATGAACATACACAGAATGTTCAACTGAATATTTATAAGCAGGCCACGCCCTAAATGGACCGAATGTCGCAAATCCTACTACTTTATTATCTAGCTCGTAGACTAAAATTGGATAGTCATCAGCCTTTTTTTGTTCAAACCATTCTATTCTATTTTCAAGGGTTACAGGTTTATACGCATATACAGCTGTTGAATTAAGGATTGCATCATTATAAATTTCTAAAATAAATGTTACATCTTTTTTCATTGCTTCCCTTATCATTGTTTTCTTCCTTTCATAGTCATTATCTTCTTTAACTATCCTTTTATCACTTTTATCTTACAGAAATTTCAGACTCATTTCCATATACGAATTCTAGCTTTTCGGAAACCATCAAATATATTTATTACAGCAGACAGTATATAAATGAAAATTCCACCGCCGATTAACCATGTTTTAAATTCCTCTGGAAAAATAGTAAATGCATTTGACACATACGTAATGAATCCTTCGTTAAATAAATGCGGATTTACTACAATTACAATGAATATGATTGTTCCGACTACTTGAAGAATCGCATTCCCAATTGCCAATCTTTGCGTCCATTGTCCTTGGACTAACTTATAAAGAGATATACCGATTTCGAAAACGATCATTATTACAACGATCGGCCAGTACTGAAGTAAAACATCTTGATTAAAAGTTGGCGCGACAAACTTCAGTCCATTTGCCGTACCATTATATACACCTACAAGATGATTCGCATAAAAATAAAGTGTAGCCCATATTGCCGTCCACATTAAACCTCCAAAAACTTCAAACTTTGAGATTGCCTTTTTCTTCGGGATATACGAAATCTTTTTCAAATCATCTGGCGTCCATTTTTTTAAACTTGTTGTTAATGGGTGTGGATCCTTTTCTTTATCAGTTCTTTCTATAACAGCAAATACAAGTGTCAACCAGAAAAATACATGGAGTCCTACTTCGACAATTTCCCCAATACCTTTACCTATCAATTGTAAAATAACATTTAATACCGCTTGATCACCACTATAGCCTATAAAATTTTCTGCAACCATCGAAATGAGTGCAATAACAGCTGCAATTGGTATAATCATTTTTAATAACGTCGTATATACATCAAAATAACGTGGTCCAATTAAATGCATCGGTCTATCCAAATACCCATTAGCCAAAGAAACTGGACTTCCCAACTTTTCGAGTACGCTCTTTACATCTTCCTCATTATAATCGTCAGGTAACATATCCTCTATCGTTGACCGTAGTTCAAGTGTAATATCTTCACGATTTTTTTCAGGTAATCTCTTCGCAACTTCATGGACGTACATATCAATCAAACTCATTCTTGTCCTCCTCCTTCAATAGGTTATAAAGTTCTTTCGAATCCTTTATCCATTCCTTTTTCAACTGCAGAAATATCTCTAATCCATATTCACTTAAAACATAATACTTTCGAGGTCTACTCTCCGTTTTATCCCAACTACTCGTCACTAGTTCTTGCTTTTCTAATCGGCGAAGTAGTGGATATAAAGTACTTTGATCAATTATAATCCCCGATTGCTCCAATAATTGGACAAGTGAATATCCATACTGCGGCGTTCTTAATTGGCTTAAAACCGCTAATGTTAATGTCCCTCTTCTTAGCTCAGTAATTAACGAATTTAATAAAGCATCCATTTATTCACCTCATTTCTATTACTATATGTCATACAGTATATGTTTTATACTATGTATCGTACAGTATTAGTGTGACAAAAACAATGATTATTTACTAAAAAAATACATAATTAAAAGCACAAACTATATTATTTGTGCTTTTCTAGCCAACTTAAATAACTATAACACGCTTAACTTTGTATCTCTGGTAATATAAACTCTCCTTTTTCTTTAGAAAATGGGACAACCTCTACAATCGCCTCAACATTGATTACTCCATATACATGCGGGTATTCTTGACCGTTTGAAGCAAGTTCATATTTTATTTCTGCTTTTACAAGAGATGGATCTATTGTAAGTAATAAAACATCTTTTTCATGATTGAAATGTTTTTGAGCAACCTTTAAAGCTTGTTCAAATAATGAACAATGAATAAATCCCTCTTCTATAAGTGATTCTTCATTAATTTCTCCAGTTGTTTTTGCGATTTCCCAATTTCTTTTTGTTATTACTTTTGTAATCATTATCATTTCTCCTATATATTTTTATAAAAAAATAAAAGGCTTTTCTATTCATTACTAGAAAAGCCTCTTGAATTTTTATCTCTTAATTAACGGAGATACTTCCCCGCTATGGAAAATCCATAAATCATGAAGCGATCTCGTACATCCGACATACAATAATTTCGCATCATGTTTTGTATTTTTGTAATGTTCCTCATCAACGTCGATTAGAAGTACTGCATCAAATTCTAAGCCTTTTGCTAAATATACAGGTACTACCGAAATACCACCTTCGTATTTACTTTGATCTGCTTCAATAACATTGACTGTCAACCCTGCATTTGTTAATTTTTCATATATATCACGGCATTCATCATCTGTTCTTCCAATTACCGCAATTGTTTTCACATCTTCATTTTGCAAGTGCTGTAAAGTCTTCATAATTTCAGTGAATTGATCTTCTGTATGGATTACCTTAACATCTTCACCGCTACGGAAAACGGGTGTTGCCAGTCCCACTGGAATCTCTGCATTTTTAATTATTTCATTCGCGAATTCAATAATTTCTTTTGTAGAACGATAACTTCTTGTCAGTTCATAATAACCTGTTTCTTGGAATACTTCCTTAAAAGCACCCCAGTCTTCAATTCCTTGATAATCATAAATCGCTTGAGATAAATCACCTAATATAGTGAAAGAATTACCTAGTGTAATTTCTTTTAATACATAAACTTGGAAAGGAGAAAAATCTTGCGCTTCATCAATAACGACGTGATGAAACTTCTGTCCGATTTCAATTCCTGTTATGCGATGATGTATGTAAATTAAAGCTGGTAAGTCTTCTACATACACTTCTTTTTTACGAGAATTCTTTTCTGTTTCTTGAACAAGCTCTTCAGGTAATACTTCGAGTATTTCTTTACTCTTCAACATTGAACTATACAGTGAAAGTGGGCTCATTTTCGGCCAAAAATTCATATATGTGTTCAATCTCTTTGTCGCTTCTTTTTTTAGTAACTTTTTCTCGTTTGTTTCTCCAAACTTTTTAAGTTCAATTTCAATCCAGCGCTTCATACGGCCGACTAAACGTTCTCTTCTTTTCTTTAATGGATAATGTTTATATTCAACTTGCATCCATTTTTTAACGTCTTCCACTGGAATAACTGCTTTATCCCACGCCTCAAAATCTTTTGTCGGTAATAAATCTTTTTCAAATTGAACCATTCTCTCTTCAATAAACGACTTAAATTCCAGTGTGCCTTTCAATTTACCGAGCATAACCTTTTTTTCATCACGATTAACTGAAAAAGCTTCTTTCAATTTTTCTTCTGTCTGCTTTAGTTTCACCGAACCATCTAACAGGCGCAATGCCCAATCTGGAAACGTTGTTTGACTAATATTGCCTACACCTAATTCAGGAAGTACACTCGAAATATAGTCTAAAAACAAACTGTTTGGAGCGAATACAATCATTCTCTCCGCCTCTAGTTGTTCACGGTATTCATAAATTAAAAAAGCAAGACGATGTAAAGCAATCGTTGTTTTTCCGCTTCCCGCAACCCCCTGAATTAATAATGGTAAGTTTCTTTCCGCACGAATAATATCATTTTGCTCCGATTGTATAGTCGAAACGATATCTTTCAATTTATTATCTTTATTCTCACCTAATCGATATAGAAGAAAATCATCAGCATGCGATACATCTTCATTTCCTTTCACATATGTATCGACAACACGTTCAAGCTCTCTTTTTCGAATGGAAATATTTCTTTTTAAATAAACATCGCCTTCTACTAACCCGTCTGGTGAATGATAAAACGCTAATTCTTCTCCACCGGTAAATGAATAAAACATACTTGCGACAGGTGCTCGCCAATCAATAACCATCGGTTTCATCGTATCTTTATCTGAAACACCTACTTTACCGATGTAAATCGGCATAACATCTTCTTTGCCATCCTCCTGGAAGTCTAATCTTCCAAAATACGGCTCTTGCACACCAATACGTAAGTTTTGTCTATTAGACTCCCTCATACTTTCAAGAATTTGCTCTTTAAAATCTTCTCCATAATAAACCGGGATTTTTTCAAGCTGCTCTAATTGCTCATCCATCGTACATAAAATATCTTTCATTTTCTGTAATTCTTCTTCAAATATGTTACTCATTTGATGATTCCCTCCTGTCCGTTCCAATTTTTTCAGTCGAGATATAATTCTATAAAAAACACAATCATAAAGTCAATAGTTTAAGTGAGAATTTTCCGAAATAAAGAAAGGCATAAAAAACCCTGCCCATTTCTCTAAGATTTTGAAGTATCCTCAAAGGAAATTTTTTCTCTATATTTATTTATGAGAATTACATTCATTTTTTTGTTTTGGGGAACAATCAATTTTTCACTTACATGTAGGAATTACATACTTACCAAATAAATCTAAAGATGAAAGTACTTTATGATGTTCTAATCCACCAAAATTCATTACTGCCATAAAATTCGTAACACCTATTTCACTGTAGGACTGAATTTGTTTAATAACTTCATCAGGACTTCCTATTACTGGGTTGAATTTACACTTAAGGTCTTCATATGAAATATTCGTCCCACGCGGAGTATTCATAAATAATTGATAAGGACCTTTTGCATTGGATTCAGCCTCTGCATATGCTTCACCGACATGGACATGAAATGCAACAGGAATTTCCAGCTCTTCTGGATTACCGTGTCCTGACTTTAGATACGTATTCTTGTAAGTATCAATCAGCTTTGCTAATTCATCTCGTGATTTACTAAACCCAAGCCCCATGAAATTGTTTCCCATACTAGCAACATGACTAACACCTGTTTCACTAGAGGTTGCAATCCAATGAGGCGGAAACGGAGCTTGTATGGGCTGAACATTAAGTTTAAGGTCTTTGTATTGATAAAAGTTCCCTTGATGAGAAAAAAATTTGCCTGACCATGCCTTACGTAGCACTTCTAGAGACTCGTTAAAACGCTCGGTTTTGTCCTCCAATGAAATATTATAGCCATCAAATTCCTTCTGTGCATATCCACTACCTAGCCCTAAATCTAATCTTCCGTTTGATAAAAGATCAACCATCGCATAATCTTCAGCAACTCGTATAGGGTTGTGTAATGGCAGTACTGAAACACCCACACCGAGGCGAATTCTATTCGTTCTTTGAGATACCGCAGCGAGCAGAACTGCTGGCGAAGGATTAATACCAAAATCTGAGAAGTGATGTTCTGCAAACCATACCCCATCAAAATTCACTTCTTCAGCCCGAACGGCTTGCTCTAATACCTCATTATAGAATTGTCTAGGTGTTCGGGATAATCGATTGGGGTAATTATCAAATATAGTTAATGTACTAAATTTCATTTAATATCGCTCCTGATACTTTATATTCATTTCTATATTTCATAGATCTTTTACATATAATCTAAATGGTATTATTAATATTCTAGTTATCCGAATCATTCCACTGACGGCTTATTTCTAGCCCATAATCCATATCGTAAACTTCTTTTATAGCTTTAACTTTTTCAAGACTTTCATCGCTAAACACAGGTTTATTTTCAAAAGAATGTAGAACGATTCTTTCAAGAAGAACGCCTAGTGAAATATCATGATACTCTGCCATCGCTTTCAGAACCTTCACCATTCTTTTTTCCATTCTAATACCAGTTTGTACACGTTCAACTTTAATTTTTTGATTCTTTCCATTTACTTGTTCATTATTTTGTTTCATAATTCCACATCCTTACCGTGAAAAAACAATATTTTGTTACCTTGATAACAATGTATCATTATAACACCGATGTATATTTTGTCAATTGTGTCATTTTATTATTGGTTAAACATAATAGGTTCTCGCCCTATTACTATTATCAAGATAATGTAAATTTGTATCCATATAACGAAAAAACGCTATTCTTTTTATAGGAATATATAAAAAGAATAGCGTTTTTAATATGAATTTATCGATTTCCGATGAACTAAAATTAGTTTCTAAAGAATCGCGATGATATATATCACCTAATACTTTGGAATGATTTGATTCATTTAACAATCAAGTGAATAAGGTACACAAGAACTAGTAGCCCTATGTGGTTGATTACGCAAACACATAGCACATACTTCATTAACTCAACCTTGTAGTCGATTAGAAGCAAACACTGATACTTCTATGAATCCGGACGCACTCAACCAACGATGTATACCAACTATTTTCGTTGCATTTACTTATTAGATTCTACAAATTTGAAATTCCCCTCACATAAACTTAGCTTGATGTGTATGAGGGATAATCCCCACCTTTTCTTTATTTCTTTATTTCTTTATTTCTTTATTTCTTTATTTCTTTATTTCTTTTTTACTTTTATACGATAAGATAAGCACTCATGTAGTGAAGCTTGCTCTTTATATCGCAATTTTTCAAAATCAAATGCTCCGCCTGGGAAGAATCCTACAATACTTAAACCTGCTTTAGCACATAAATCACTAATCTCTTCTACTGTATAACAACGTAAAGACTGTGTCACAATCTCATTAGGTTGATTAGGATTCCACCAATGATCTAACATTCTTTCATTTATACTATCATATTCATATTTTCGCATAGCCGAACTTAATGACATTTCGTGTCCACTAACCTTTTTCCAATACAAAGGTTGATAAATATCAATAAGTGCACATCCATCATCCTTCATCCAATCTTTAATCCGTTTTAGTAGAAACAATTGCTCATTATTTGTTCCTACACCAAATCCATCTAAATAACTAACCACCTCAAATTTTTCCTCAAAGTTAATTTGATAAAAATCTCCACAATGAATGGCAATATCACTACTAGAATGTTCTTTTGCAAAGGAAACCAGCTCTGATACAAGTTCAACAGTTGTCATTCTCACATGTAACTTAGACATTGCTCGTGCAAATCCACCATTCCCTGCACCAAGTTCCAACATCGTTTGAAACGGATATCCAACTTGTTCTTGCACCTCTTTAGCAACCTGTTCTATCCAGCTTTCTGTATTTACATCATAATTCGACAGTTCAAATTGTTTTTTGTAAAATTCCTTCACATTTAATTCGTTCATTATTATTCTCCTCCTGTAATAGTTTTTTCTACTACAGGTTAGAAGCTAAATTTCTGATACCCATTAAAAATCCCCCTTATTTATAACCTACATTTCTATATTATCAAATTAAACAGAATATTCAAATGAACTTTATTCTTTATTGCTGAAAACAAAATAAAAAGCAGATAATGAATTATTCCATTATCTGCTTACCAATTTATCCTTAGCTGCTTTTATTATATTTTTTGATACACGATCCAATCCCCAGAATCAATGATTTTCTTTAATATCTCTTTATCCTGAGCAACATACACATATGCATGTATTTCTTTATCAGCAAAATATACCGTTTGTGTAATTCGATCATATAAATCAGTCTCTGCATTACCTGTATATTCTTCAAGTTCATCTAATTTTTGTAGAACATCACTATTTACTTCATAAACTTCCCCATATACTTTTTCCTCGTTTGAACAAACCATTGCAGGATACCCTTCGTTTGTATCAAATAATTTGCCATACGTCCATGCTCCGTCTGCGATGCATGTTGCACCTCGCATATAATGAGCATTCGTTTGCTCTTTTCTTAACGTGCCATACACGAAAACATGATACATATATCCCTATCCCCTTTATATGTCTCTACTTTCTTATTTGTAAATATGCACGAATCATAAAGTAACTCACTTCATTTGGAAGCTGTTCTTTAATAGATTTCAAACCACCTTCTGCATTTTGTACGGCAGTTTCAATAAGAGCTTCATATTCTGTTGGAACAAAACTTTGCCACTCTACTTCCATACCATCTTCATGGCAACGGATTAAGTGGTTTTCAATCGTTTGTCTTGATAGACCTCTATCTTTCGCAATCTCATTTAGATCAATGCCTTGTTTATACATTTCATACGTTTCTATATGAGAATTCGCTGAAGCTTTTCCTGATTTTTTACGCTCTGAAACAACTTCTGTCTTAATTGTTTCAGCATAGTTTGGATTATCCTCAATGAAGTGCTGAACTGCTTGTAAGAAGTGAGACCCGTACTTCACAAGTTTGTGTTCTCCGATTCCTTTTACAGTTAGGAGTTCGGAGTCACTTTGTGGCATTTTTGCACACATATCTTTTAACGCTTGGTCAGAGAAAATAACAAACGGTGGTACACCTTCTCCTTGCGCAATTTCTTTACGCACTTCACGAAGCACTTCAAATAAAGGATGGTCTTGAACAATTTGTCTCGTTTCTACTCGTTCTTTGCGTAAAACATTCACTTTACCAAGTAGTGCTTCTTTCCCTTTTTCCGTTACTTTTAATGTCGGATATGTACCATGTTCAACTGCAATCAACTCGTCTGAAATTAAAAACTCAATAAACTCACTGACTTCTTTTACACTACGGTTTGATAAAAGACCATACGTTGGCAAAGTATGAAAATTAAATTCAATGACTTTCTTATTTTTCGATCCAGTTAATACTTGTGCAATCATTTGTTTTCCGAATCGTTGGTTCGTCCTAATCATACAAGATAGAACCATTTGTGATTCTCTCGTTACATCAATACTTTCACGGTCGTCCGTACAATTACCACAACGGCCACAATCTTCCTTCGGTTCTTCTCCAAAGTATTGTAAAATAAATGATTGTAAACATTGTTCTGTATGACAGTAATCGGTCATATTTTGCAATTTTTCTAGTTCATTTGAAAAACGTGATTCTCCAGTTGATTGATCAATTAAAAAGCGTTGCACTTGCACATCTTGAGAAGAATATAACAAAATACATTCACTATCTAACCCGTCACGACCAGCACGTCCCGCCTCTTGATAGTAACTTTCCATATTTTTCGGAAGTTGATAATGAATAACGTAACGAATATTCGATTTATCAATCCCCATCCCGAACGCAGATGTCGCTACCATCACACTGATTTCATCTCGTAAAAAGAGTTCTTGTTGTTCATTTCGATCGTGATCGCTCATACCTGCATGATATTTCGATACCGAAACTCCTGCTTTCCCTAGATCTTCATATAACTGATCGACTACTTTTCTTGTAGCTGCATATATAATCCCAGATTCCTTCTGATTTTGACGAATATAATCTGCTAAATACGCATTACGATCCTGTCCTTTAATTACTGAAAATGATAAGTTCTCGCGCTCAAACGTTGTCATAATTGTATTTTCTTGATTAATTTCAAGCGTGCTACAAATATCATCACGTACTTGTGGTGTTGCCGTTGCCGTTAAAGCTAAAACGAGCGGTTTTTCTGGAAGATAATCTAATATGCGATGTATATGTAAATAACTTGGACGGAAATCATGACCCCACTGCGAAATACAGTGCGCCTCATCAATCGCAATCATTGGAATTTTCATATCGATAAGTTGGTCAACAAACTCCATAGAATCAAGACGCTCAGGCGCCACGTAAAGCAATTTGTAATGTCCTTGTTTCGCCAATTGAATTCGTTGATTCGCTTCTGTAATAGAAATAGAACTATTAATATATGTAGCGGAAATACCGTTTTGAATTAATGTATCTACTTGATCTTTCATAAGTGAAATCAAAGGTGATATAACTAATGTCGTTCCTTCGAATACTAGCGCGGGAATTTGATAACAAATTGACTTACCACCGCCCGTAGGCATAATACAAACCGTATCCTTCCCATCTAATACATTTTTAATTGTTTCATCTTGTCCTCTTCGGAATGACGAATAACCGAAATAAGACGCTAAAAGTTCTTGAGCTTTTGTAAACAAAAAAGAGTCACCTGCTTTTCTTTATCTTTCATCTATTCCCATTATATCATCAAACTGATTCTCGCCACTTTGAATTTTATAAGTATTTGAGTTCTATTTGCTTCCTAGGTTTTCCAACATTAAAAAAACAAATCTAGTACACAAGAAGAAAGAATTTCAAAATAAATATTCATTTAATTTACCTTCCTAGAATACTACTAATCGTATACATATGAATTTGAGGAGGTTAAATTATGAAGAGTCGTTACAATAATTCCAACAAACCTAAAGCGTCAAATAAACAACTCCAATTCTCTAATAATGATGCGTGGAAATATGAATCATTTTATAAGTATCAGCCTTTATTTTCTTATAAAAAACTATTTAATTTCCTTTCTCAACTTTTTATGCGTTAATACTTGTGCCAAATATATATCATTCAAACAAATTTTCTCAACATTAAACTTATAGACTTACTACAATACAATTGTTACCATATATAATAATCTGTTAGATAAACCCCTTATGTTGACCTGCTTAAATTAGCAGGTCTTTTTATACTTACATATCGCGATATATCGTAGCCTGGTTGAAAAGTCTTTTCTCCATTTTAGAACCCTATTCCATTCTCCACAAATGATTATAATTCCCAAAAGCAAAATATAAATCCTTTACATTCATATAAGTAATTCATTTTTTTCTCAATACACAAAGTGAATTTCATTTGTTACTATGAAGATACTCCAGATGAGTTTTTGCTCATCTACATTATCTAGTTAATGGGGCCTGCCGCGGGAAGCAGGTCCCTTTGACTTTATTAAAGTCCCACTTTCATTTGGACACATTTACCAGGTTTTTTTAAAAGAATTTTATGATAATATTACGTAGTCGAGTCCGTCATCTCGGCAATACCCTTTTGAGGCCCTGCAATTTCCCTTGCAGGGCCTCTATTATTTCAAATTCTTTTGATTCATATATATCATAACCATGTTTTTATTACCCCTATTCTCTTCAACCTTCTCCTTTTCCAACTCTCAAAAAAACTCTTGGACACGTAACTTAAAAATAACATTTATCATATTGTGAGGTATACATGTTCAAAGGAGTGTAACTATTTATGTATACTTATTGGCAATCGTATTACTCCCCTTCTCATATTACTAATGGAAACCTCGATTCATTTGTACGAAATTACCGAGTAAGTAAAAACGAAAACTTTTTAAAAGGATATATGCGTTCTTTATGGGAACAACACGTCGCTTGGACGCGATTAGCCATTATAGGCATCATCTTTAACTTACCAGACGTAAACGTTACTGTTGGACGTCTTCTACAAAATGCAACACATATGGGGCTTTCACTTGAACCATTCTATGGTGAAAATGCAGTAAAAAAATACAGTGCATTAATTAAGGACCACTTAGTAATTGCAGCCGATCTTGTTAAAGCCGCCAAAGCTGGTGATCAAAACGCAGCAGCCGCTATAGAAAAAAAGTGGTACGCTAATGGAGATGAAATTGTTGAGTTTCTAACCAGTATCAACCCATATATAGAAAAAGAAGAATTTAGAAAAATGTTTTATAAGCATTTAGCATTAACGAAAGCGGAAGCACTCGCCTTCCTAAATAAAGATTATGATGCCAGTGTAAAACTATACGATAAAATTGAAAAAGAAGCATTAGAAATGGCCGACATGATAACAGACGCAATCGTAAAACAATTTCCGCAAGTATTTCAATAAAAATAAGCCGATTTGAAAAAGCAAATCGGCTTATTTAGTTTTCTATCAATGATATTTCACCACTCCTCTTTACATTTAACGTATATCGATATATTTTATTAATATCTGTTTTTTATAGGAGGAAATAGTTTGATTAACGCAATTGGTCTCGTATTTATTCTCACAAATAAGCACGAGAAAAAGAAGAAAGTTTATCTGAATGAAAAATTCGCATTAATAGACATTATTGGTTCTAAAGAAGTATTTGATGATGAAGGTAACTCATTAGTAGAACTAACATGTAAATACAGTATATATTTAGATGAAAAGTACTACTGTAAATCTCTCGATGATTATACTGGACAAGTATTTCCCTTCTTAAGCGCTAAAATAGGGAAGGGACTTCTTAGAAACTTAAATTATTACTTTTCTTACGTTGATGCCTATGATAAAAAACCACCTGTTAAAGAAATAAGACCTCTTATGAAACAAGTAACTAACAGATAGAGGACAGTATTCAAAAAGAAAGCACCTAACTTCAGATGCTTTCTTTTTTTGAATCAGTAACTCGCTAACTTTCATCTCCTTCTAAATATACGTACCCAAGCATACTTTAAAATAAAAACATTGGAGGATTAGGCTGAATGAAATATTCAGAATCAATCGTAAGTAAACGGCTTCGAAAACTTAGAACAGTTGGTGTATTTTTTATACTATTTTTAATCGCGTGGCTTGGATATACAAAATTCCTTTATGGAAATGGTTTTCTTTTAGAAAAGAAAAATTCAGTTGAGGTAATGAATACTAGCGTTACTGGCGAAATAGAAAAGAATTTCGATGTAAACTTACAAGGCTTTCGCAAAACGAACCTTGATACACTTATAGATGCTAGTAAAACTGATCCGAGTGAATTATCATTAATCGAAATTATTAATACATCTTGTTCTCAAGATTGCATAGGTGAACCTTCAACTTACGTAAAATCGAATCACGGATATATCTTTTATAAAGAAGCTAACGGTACCCATGTATCTTTAAAAATAAAAAAGCAAGATTCATGGGAAATAGAAAAAAAATCCGTTCAAAATGGAATTTAAAAGGTTCATACAAAAAAAGAGTACTTTACTTCAAAGTACTCTTTCAAAGAAAATTACCACTTACGGTATTTGTCATCATCGTCGTCACGTTTACGATTGCGACGGCAATCATCACAATCACAGTCACGTTTACGTCTACAACCACAATCATCAAAATCTCTGCGTCTACATCTACCAAACATTAAATCATCCCAAAATCTATTACAATCTCTACGTCTACAACCACAATTATTACACATGAATATGATTGAAAGTATAAACGGCTTGTTTAATAGTCTATTTTAAATGTATAAATGTGATATAATTTGAATCAAGTACTAATTCATGCCTATATTTCCTGATGCCCTTCCACAGCCCCCTTCAATTTCTGCAACATATACCCAATTCCTTTACACCCTTCTAATGGATATGTAATGATTTCTTCTGAATATAGCTTCGTCACAACTTTTTTATGCTTTTTCCCTGCAAGTAAAACTATTTCATCAAACTGAAGTAAGCCTTTATCAATCATCTGTTGTTTTAATTGTTCTATGTTAATAATCTCATTACTCTTTGAGTCAAATGCAAGATCATAGTTTTCCTTTACAATATCATTTGGTCTTAAAAAACCATGCTTTGCAGATAATATAACCCAATTCTCGAAAAACTCAGTTGCATACGCCTGACATGCTTTTCCGAATGGACTAATATATACGTCTTTTGCCTCTGCCTCTCTGTGATCTGGGTACTTATCCCAAATTTTCTTCTTTCCACATGGAATTATGCATAACCTTTTCATCGTTATTTCTTACCTCGCTTCTAACTTTCTTATGAAATATAAAATTTTCCAATACATTTTTTTAAAGAATACTATATAATAATCTCGAAAGATAAAATTACATTATTTCCTATATTTGGTTGAGTTTACTTTAGAGCAGTTGATTAAGCATTTATATTATTACATAAAAACACCGTACTAAAGTTACTTTCATGAAGCATGCATACACCCCATCCTTTAGTGTGTTTGTGAAGATTTCGTAAAATTAAGTACAATAAATCTTCTAACCGCTATTCAATAGTACAATATATAAATATAATATAATATAACAAGGAGGTGAATACGTATGAAAAATATACTCCCAGCATTATTAGCTTATATTATCGTTTGTATCATCGCGATTATCCTTCCAGCATCTGACGGCTATAATACTATAGGTTGGAAATTCTTTGTTGGGCAAGCGTACGCAATACCTATTTTCATTATTACTGCTATTATTACATTTTATATAAACAAGAAAAAGTCTTAAGAATAAACGGTTATAAGGATAGCTAAACGCTATCCTTATTTTAATTCATTAATCAGTTCCAAAATAGCCCTGGCAGTACTTTCTATCCTTTCTTCCGAAAAGTCAAACGTAACACCTGTATTTTCATATATTACTTGTATAGGTAAATTCCAATCTGAACTAGCTCCCTCTTTAAAGAAAGCAATCGCTTTTTCTGGATCTTCCCGGTAAATTTGAAACAATTGCATTGCTCCTATTTGCGAAATTGCATATTCAATTTTATAAAAAGGAAACTGGACAAAGTGAAATGACTCTAACCAGATTGCACCGATTTCATTCTCTAATCCTGCAATATTAACTGATGAGTGTTGATACCTTTTACATAGTTCAACATATTTCTTATCACGTTCTTCTGGTGTATGGTTTGGATTTGCATAGATCCAGTGCTGGAATACATCTCCTGCAATTGATGACATTAATAAAGACAAAGCACGATATAATTGTACGCGCTGCACTTCTTTATATTCATCCTCTTGCTTATAAAAAACAGTAAGCTTATCCATTACTAGCAACTCAAGACTGAGGGAATAAAGCTCAGCTACCTCTTCACGAAGATATCTTTCCTGCATGCTACTATCATTGTTAAATTGTTTATAAAAATGAAATGCATGCCCCATTTCGTGTACTAGTGCATTAATTGCATAAAATGAAGGACTAAAGTTAGAATACACAAAAACCTCTTTACTATGAGGTAAGGTAAAACAAGCAGCTCCTTGTGCTTTATTTTTACGTTCTTCTACGTCAATGAATCCTGCTTTCCTTATATGGATAAATTCCTCATAAAAATATAAGTCTGTCTTCTGAAACATTTCTTCCACCCCATCCAATAAATCAATGGGATTTTCAAATGGCGTTTTTTGTAAATTACAAACAGCAAGATCCCAAGGGCGATACGTTTTTACACCGAGATTACTTTTAGAAAGATTCCCTAACTGTTTCCAAATTGGTACAACATACTTCTCTATAGATTCATGAAGCTTATAACACTCTTCAATTCTATAATCTCTGTTTTTTTGTTTGAAAGCATATTCACTATAATTATTAAATCCTGCATTTAAAGCTATCTCATTCCGCAATTGTACGAGATTATTCATAATACAATCTATTTCTATTTTCACTACACTTCTTGCTTCACATAAAGCATACCAAGCTTTTTTGCGAATAGCTCTATTTCTGTTATCTAGCTTTGCTTTTATGTATGCATACGTCTTTTGCTCGCCTTCCCAATTAATAAATATGTTAGACATTATTTCTCTATATTTCGTAATAAGCTCTTGCTCTTTAATGGAAAGAGAAATGTTCTTTTCATTAAACATTTTACTCTTCACCAATCGTGCTTTTTTCATAAATCCGTATTTCTGCTCCTCTAATAAGTCGGAAAACGGGCACTCTCTAAATTTCTGGTCAAATTTTGCAGTGTAGCTTTTTAAAAGTGGTTGAATTGTATTTTGATTATACATATGTAAATTACGTTTATCTCTGTCATTTGTATCTCTATACGTGGCGATTAAACTACTTGTTATCTCCTCTTCTACTTCAGCGTTTACACGCAGTTCCTCTAAAAGCCAACGCTCTAATTCTGAAACAGAAGTAATTTTCCGCTCTAAAAGTGACTGTAATTTATTTTCCAAATCATTAAACATACACAATCCTCCCGTTTTTAATTTTCTGTTTTTTAAAGATAAAAAGGACAAGTAGCCAATCTGACTACTTGTCCTTTTTTTGTTAAACCATACACAATTATATTAAGCTTGGAATGCTTCTGTTAATACTGGTACGATTTGTTTTTTACGAGATACAACACCTTTTAATGTAGCAGTGTTGTTTTCTAGAGATACGTTGTATGCTTTCTCAACAACGTTTGCTGCTTTACCGATCGCAAGACCGACAGAATCGTTAGTTAAGATATCAGTTACAACAAATAAGAATAAGTCTAAACCTTTTTCTTCTACTACTGTAGAGATAACTTTTTCAAGTTCAGCTTGGTGTACAAGAACATCGTTTGTATCAACAGCGTTTACTTGTGCGATTTCAACTTTCGCGTTACCCATTTGGAATTCTTTAGCGTCAAGGGAGATTAATTGCTCCATTGTTTTTCCGCTTAAGTCAGCACCAGCTTTTAACATTTCTAAGCCGTAGTTATCTGCATCTACATCAGCGATTTCCGCTAATTCGCGAGCTGCTGCTACGTCTTGTTCTGTGCAAGTTGGAGATTTGAATAGTAAAGAATCTGAAATGATTGCAGATAACATTAAACCTGCAACTTCTTTACGAATTGCAACACCATTTTCTTTGTACATTTTGTTTAAGATTGTAGCTGTACAACCAACTGGCTCACAACGGTAGTATATAGGATCGCTTGTTTCAAAGTTAGCAATACGGTGATGGTCAATAACTTCTAACACACGAACAGATTCGATATCGTTAGCACTTTGTTGACGCTCGTTATGGTCAACTAAAATAACATTGTCCACTTCGCTTGCAACTGTCTCAACAAAACGCGGTCCTTCTACTTTAAAATAGTCTAACGCAAATTGAGTTTCACCGCTGATTTCGCCTAAACGTACAGGCTCAGCATTCATTCCTAATTCTTTTTTCAATTCTGCATAAGCAATCGCAGAACAAATTGCATCTGTATCTGGGTTTTTATGCCCGAAAACTAGTACTTTTTCCATGTTTTCCACCTCTTCATGAAAAGGATATCTTAAAGAAGCAAATATGACAATATTTTAGACACATTTTTTTATAAATAATTGCAGTTTCTTCTATATTTTTCATCGTTTTCACAAAAAAAGACCCTCTAAAATAATTTAGATGGCCAAAAGTTATCTTTTCGTTAAAATAAAGGTGGTACTTGCACTAAGTTATTAAATGTGAAATTGGCAAAGGCAGTCTAATTATCGAATAGCCCTCTTCCTCTCAGATTTGCGGAAACAGGCTCCTTTCCTATTTCACGTGCCCATATAGATAACTGGCCGATATGGTGAATTTCATGGACAATGACATGACGTATTATCTCTCCGTGTGTACATTCAATGACCCGGCGCCTGATTGGGGCGTCTCTAGAGCTAATCGGTTCTTCATTGAAATCAGTTTCTGAAAGTTTCCGAGAATCCATTTCATTTGTCCAAGATGTCACAAATGGCTTCACTTTCTCGTGGTATTGATCCGAAAGATTTTTCACTTTTTGCAAGCTAGTATAATCTTCAAACAATGGCTCCTCAGGCACTGGTTCACCTCGCAAACCTAAGATCCACATATATTCCACATCTACAATGTGAAATAGGGTATGTAGGATGCTACCAAATCCACCAACCCTTTTCTTTAATAGTTCTTCAGCCGACATATCTTCGCACAATGTAAACCAATCATCACGAACTTGCCAGTTATATTGAAACAGTTTCAACATCACAACAACCTCCATTTTTTAGATTAACATTTTAATATTCACCAAATGACTTCAAAATCAAAATCTAAAAAAACTGTCAAAGCTCTCTACAGACTGGTCCTTTAAATTAAACATTCCAGATGAAGATAAAGGGTCAAAAGAAAAACACTATTATACAGGGGTGTATCAAACATTATTTGAAATTATCCCTCTTTTCAAATAAAAAAACTAAAGCATTTTATAATAAATTACCGTTGCATCCAGCTCACCATTTGGAGAAATTGCATATTCCGGTATTTTTCCAACTTCTTGATAGTCTAATGATTTGTATAATCTATTCGATGGATCCCCTTCTCTAGTATCTAACACTAAAAGAGACCTATTTTCTTGCTTTGCTCGTTCCTCTGCTTTTTTCAATAATGAACGTCCGATGCCATTCCGTCTAAAGTTTGGGTGAGTCATTAACTTACAAATTTCGGCCCTATGGATCCCATTAGGCTTTGTAACAAGATGTAATTGTACACTTCCTGCCACTTCATTATTTATTTTAGCAACATATAATATCACTTCTGGTGCTAATACGGTTTGCCAATAATTTATGGCTTCTTGTTGTTCCAGTGGAGGTAAAAAACCAATTGACGCCTCATCATCTACTACTGTTTTCAAAAGTTTAGAAAGCTCTTCCATATCATTTTCTAATTGCTTAATTTCTTCAATTACTAAATTTTGCATTACTAATCCCCCTTTTGTTTCATTGTAACAACTTTTAAAGAAGGAATAATGAAATTCTAAGATGAAATTATTAAATATATGATTTTTTAGAGAAAGGATACCTATATGAAATATATATTAGATAGGACATATGCAAGAGAATTACTCCAGTGGGCATATGAACAAAACCCAGGTCCGTGGTTCGAACATTCATGTAATGTTGCCCTTGCGACTGAAAAGATAGTTGTTGAACTTATTAATAATGAGTACGACCTAGATGCTGATATAGCATACAATGCTGCCCTCCTGCATGATATAGGAAGATATAAAGGTTTTACTAAATCATTCATTCCTATGATGGTTACATGTATATGAATGATTTAGGGTATACAGGAAACGCCGTTATATGTGTGACGCATTCATTTCCTTGCAAAAATGAGCAGTTAGATATCGCGGCAGAGTGGAGCCTTGTTCCCGATTATATTGAAAGCCGGTTGGTTGACATACTTAATGAACATAGTGACTACGACTTATACAATAAAGTAATTACCCTTTGCGACGCTCTCGCTGATGCGGAAGGCTTTACTACTCTTGAAAAAAGATTGATTTCAGTTGGTTTGCGACACGGAACAACCTCTCATACCTCCTTTCATTGGAAAGGATTCTACACAATTAAGAATGAATTAGAATCTTTAATCGGTAAGAGTATATACACACTTCTCCCTGATGTAGAGAAATCGATTTACGGAAATATAGAATATTAAAAACAAAATAATTTGACTGTATGATTCTACAAAACTTTTTCAAAAGTGGAGGGATTTATTATTAGTAAAATAGGATTTGACTTAATAAATCATGAAGGTAACTTCGATTTTGGATATGAAGATATAACGAATATATCCAAGAAATGCAAATTCTCTAACTGTTCGCATACTAATGAACCACACTGTGCAGTTCAAGATGCTGTATCTAACGGTATTCTTTCTGAAGAAATATTTAATAATTATTATAGAGATATAAACGAGGCACAATATGTTTCTGCACAAAGAAATAAAACGAAAGCTATTGATTATATGAAACAATTGAAACTCTTTCAAAAAAATTAGGCTAAAATAAAAAGCTCTCCTTACAAGCATAATTTAAGGAGAGCTTTTTCACTTTTAATAACTTTGATTTTTCAATTCCACCATACACTCGTGCATTAAAATCAGCGCTCAACACATTTTAGTTCACCAGTAATTACAACTGAGACACATTAAACTTCTAATACCCCTTTACTAAGATCGATACATTCTTTTATTTAAGGTTAAAAAAAGACCATATATAACCTAGATAAAAAGATTGAATTTTCAGTTTTTTAATATTGGAAGTTTACATATTTAAAATTTAACACTATCATCCGCCGATACTTTTTCTTTAGAACTTTTTCTTTCAATCTCTTTACCCCGCTCTTCCCAAATCGTTAAACCTTCAATCCCTACTTTTTTAGGATCAAATACTGGATCTTTCCCTTCTTTTTTCTGCGTTTCATAATCTTTTAACACTTTTAATGCCGTTTTACTTAATAATAGGATTGCTATAAGGTTTAACCATGCCATACTACCAATTCCTAAATCTCCGAGATTCCATAAAAACGAAGCTGATTCTACACTACCGATGTATACCATAATTAAAAATCCAATTTTTAATACTGGTTTTAACCAGCTATATTTGAGGTCACGATCTAAATAAGTAAGCGTCGTTTCAGCGATATAGTAGTACGCGAGTAAAGTTGTAAATGCGAAGAAGAATATTGCGATTGAAATAAATATTGGACCAAATCCTGTCATAACAGTTTCAACTGCTTGTTGTGTATAAATTGGACCTGCTTCCACATTTCCTATATTCTGTACAATAGCGCTTTTCCCTTCAGGTATAACATTGTACATACCTGTTATTAAAATCATAAGCGCTGTCGCAGTACATACTACAATTGTATCGATATATACAGAAAATGCTTGAACTAACCCTTGTTTTGCAGGGTGCGATACTTCAGCAGCAGCTGAGCTATACGTCGCTTCCCCAACACCAGCGACGTTTGAAAATACAGCACGCTTTACTCCCCATGCAATAGCTGCGCCGACGATGCCGCCAAACATTTCATTTACACCAAAAGCACTTGAGAAAATTAAAGCAAACATACTTGGAATTTCCGTTATATTCGCAATTAAAATGATACATGTAACAATTACATAACCAATTGCCATAAAAGGAACAAGCATTTGTGAAACGCCCGCAATTCTCTTTACGCCACCAAAAATGATAGCTGCTAATAATACGACTAATAATATACCAGTTATATATTTGCTAATACCATTAGAATTTTCAAACCCAACTGCGATACTACTAGATTGAATACCTGGTAATAAAACGCCATATGAAAGTGTTACAACGACCGCTACAATAACTGCAAACCATTTCATTTTTAAACCTTTTTCAATAAAATATGGTGTACCGCCGCGATATTCATTCCCTACTTTACTCTTATACACTTGAGATAATGTTGATTCAACGAACGCACTAGCTGCCCCTAACAAAGCCATTACCCACATCCAAAATACAGCTCCAGGCCCGCCAAAAGCGATAGCTGTCGCTACCCCTGCGATATTACCTATTCCAACCCTACCTGATAAGGCTAAACAAAACGCTTGGAAGGATGATATTCCCGTCTCCGAGCTCTTCCCTTCAAATAATAGTTTAATCATCTCTTTAAAATAACGAATTTGTAAAAAACGAGTGGCAATTGTAAAATACACTCCTGCTCCTAATGCGAAAACAACTAAACCAATACTCCATACTTGCCCTACTAACCATTCTACTAACTGCTCCATCCAAATCCCCCTTATAATTCTTTTGAAAAAGCAATTTTATATATAAGAAAACGGACAACCTTTTTCATGCCTTCCAGTTGTCCGCATCTCTTACTATATTTCATCATTTTATTATCCCGCTATTTGCGAGCAGTAAAGCTACTCACTGAATAGAGTTTCACTTTATATTTACCCAAACACTTTTCACTTCTGTATAATTATCAAGTGCATATGAACCTAACTCACGTCCAATACCTGATTGTTTATATCCACCAAATGGTGCAGCTGCATTTTCTAAGTTATAATCATTAATCCACACTGTTCCTGCCTTTAATCTATTAGCAACTTGATGTCCAGTTTTAATATTTTGTGTCCATACCCCAGCAGCAAGCCCATATGAAGAGCGATTTGCTCTTTCAATTACTTCTTCTGTCGAATCAAATGGAAGTACAACGACAACTGGTCCAAAGATTTCTTCCTTAACAATTGTCATATCATCAGTAACATTTGTGAATACTGTCGGCTGAACAAAATAACCTTTTTCAAATGCACGTTCACCACCAGCTGCAACAGTAGCACCTTCAGCTCTTCCTTGTGCAATGTAATTTAGCACACGCTCTTGTTGTTTTTTAGATACGAGTGGACCCATTTCTGTATCTGTTTCCATCCCGCCTCCAAGTTTAATATTATTTGCCCTTTTTACAAGCTCTTCTACTACAGTTTCATAATGCTTCCGATGAACAAATACACGGGATCCTGCACTACAATTTTGACCATGATTATACATAATGCCCTGGAATGCACCGTTAATCGCTTCTTCTAAATCAGCATCTTCTAAAATGATATTTGGTGACTTACCACCAAGTTCTAAAGTTACATGTTTAATTGTTTCTGCAGATTGACGCATAATATATTTCCCTGTAACTGTGGAACCTGTGAAAGCTACTTTATCAATATCATGATGGTTTACAATTGCAGCTCCTGCTCCTTGGCCAAAACCTGGTACAAAGTTTACGACACCACTTGGAAAACCAGCTTCTTTAAATAGCTTCGCTGTATATAATAAAGATAAAGGCGTTTGCTCTGCAGGTTTTAGTACAATGGTACAACCTGTCGCAAGAGCGGCACCCATTTTCCAAGAAGACATAACGAGCGGAAAATTCCACGGAATAATTTGACCAACAACACCAACTGGTTCATGGCGTGTGTAATTTAAATAATCTTTTGAAATTGGAATGGTTTGCCCGATAATTTTTGTAGCCCATCCCGCGTAATAACGATAATTTTCTACAGTCGCTGAAATATCATCATCAAGTGCTACTTGATATGGCTTCCCATTATCTAAAGCCTCAAGCTGTGCTAATTCTTCTCTATGTTCTTCAATTAAGTCTGCTAATTTATAAATAAGATGCGCTCTTTCAGCAGTAGTCATTTCCGCCCAAGGGCCTGATTCAAAAGCAAATCTTGCCGCTTTTACTGCAATATCAACATCTTCTTCTTGTGCTTCACATACGACCGCTAGAACGTCTTCTGTCGCTGGATTGTATGTTTCAAATGTCTTCCCACTAATAGAAGGAACAAATTCGCCATTAATAAACATTTTAATTTCTTCATTTAAAAACGCTTTCACTTTTGGTTTCAGCTCAATGTTTGTCGTTAACATATATACACGCCTCCCTATTTAAACAGCTGCATGAGCTGCGATTTCGGATAATATCGTTTGAAGCTTTTGATCTTCTTCTTCAGTTAATCCTAATCTCGGATAACGAGAAGGTCCTCCGACTTGCCCGTGTAATTCCATTGATCGTTTAACGATTTGTACATATTTCCCAGACCCTTCAAGAAACTCACAAAGAGGTAAAATAGCATCGTTTATTTCCCATGCTTTTTCTAGTTCACCATTTTGAAAATGCTCATACATTTTCGTAACGAGACCTGGAACGATATTTCCAGCCACTGAAACCCATCCCGTTGCACCAACTAAATAAGATTCCATAACTAAATCTTCAGACCCACAGAAAACTTGAAAAGCACCTTCGCCTTGTCTTACTAAATCTCTCGCTTTTCGAATATCTCCGCTAGATTCTTTAATATGTGTAACATTTTCACACTCTTTTCCAATACGGAGCATTAGCTCTGTACTCATATCAACACCAGAAGTAAATGGGTTATTGTATAACATTATTGGTATATTTACAGCGTTTGAGATTTCTTTAAAATGAAAATAGATTTCCTCTTCCTTCGGTTTACAATAGTAAGAGTTTATAATTAATGCACAATCCGCTCCGTGCGCTTCTGCATGTTTCGTATATTCAATCGTTTCTTTCGTCATCTCCGCAGCAGTTCCAACAATGACTGGAATACGGCCATCAACTTCTTTTAATACTGTTTCTACCATGTTAAATCGTTCTTCTTTTGATAAACTAACAAATTCTCCCGTACTTCCATTAATAATAATTCCAGCTACTTTTTTCTCAATAAAGTAGTTTACGTTTTGCTTTACACCTTTCCAATCAATCTCTTGAAACTCATCCATTGGTGTTATTAATACTGGAAATGCCCCTTTAATATTTTGCATCTTTATCTCTCCCTTTAACATTTTATTTTAATAGAAATCCTGTTGGAAACGGATCTGTAGGATCTAATAGAAACGTCTGCATGCCTGTAATAAACCCTCTACTTTCAAAACGGAAAATGTATCCTAGCTCTTCTTTCTTCACTTGTTCCACTGTTATAAAGCTATTAAAAATACTTTCATTTTTAAAAGCTTTATCCGCTATATATTCATTTTTAAATAAAGCATGAACATAAGACACAATAGTAGAAACAAAACCTGGTGAACGCACTATAAAGTTATCTTCATGAAATGTAATCGACTTTATATGGTTCTTTTCTTTTTGCATAGAATCTACTAAAATAAGTCTTTTTATTAATGACTGTTTTTGTATAGCTTGAAGTGTAGCTTCACCCCATTTTTTTAATTTAGAGATGTTTTCAATACTGATTTCTGGCGAATACGTATCCTTTTCTACAACTGCATATACTTTATCTGCCTGTACGAGAGAGTAACTTATATTACCAACCTTTAAATTTTTCTCAATCATATAACATAGTTTACTTTCAAACGACACCGAAATAACTTCATCATTCTCTACATAGGCATGGACTGAAAATATTCCAGATAGTGTTTCAATTTTGTATTGATTAGACTCTCTCTTTTTTAAATATCCACTTTCTAGTAACATCGTTATTACCGCAACAATACCTCCATAATGAAGAGGAATAGATCCTTCATGATTAAAAAATAATACAGCTGCATCAACTTCCTTATGAATAGAAGGAACGACAATACATCCATTTAACCCAATAAAACCACGTGGTTCATTTAATAAAAGCTGCATTTCTTCTGCTAATTCGCCTGAAAATTGTTCATTTAAATGTTCTAAACTGTAGTAGTATTTGCATGGTACGTCCTTTATTACACGAAATGCTTCGCCAGCTACGTGCACATCTACTGCTGTATACATTTTTTGAATGTTCATTTTACATCCTCCGTTTCATGCTCCATCGGCGGAATTAGCAAAAAGCCTTCTTTAAGCGGATCCTTTTCATTGTAAAAAAATCTATGCATTCCCATAAGCCAAGCTGATCCCGTAATTTTCGTTACTACAGCTTCAATGTTTTCTACATATGTCGTATTCATAACACACCCTTTAAATAGTGAACCTACAATACTCTCATGAACGAATTCTTCATCGATGTCGATTTTTTTATGAGCGTATAATACAGCTAACTTCGCTGATGTTCCTGTACCACATGGAGATCGATCTATTCCTCCCGGCGGAACAACAACTGTATTTTTCACATGTGCACTTTCATGAGTAGGGTCTGTATAAAATTCAATATGTGTTAATCCTCTTATAAACGAATACTCTGGATGAATGATTTCAAACTTCTCATTAATTGTGTTTCGAATATGAATCGCCTTATCAATGATTGTAGATGCGTTTTCTGGTACTAACTCTAGTCCTACTGACTTCGCATCGATAATGGCATAAAAATTTCCTCCATACGCAATTTCAGCCTCTACAGTTCCAATTCCATCGACGTGTACAGAAATATTTTTCAGTAAAAAAGCAGGTATGTTACAGAAGGAGACTTCTTTCGCCTTACCATTTTGAACAGTAATATCTACTTCAACTAAGCCAGCTGGCGTATCTAGCTTTAAAGAAGTAACCGGTTCAACTACTGAAATTAAACCTGATTCAACTAAAGCTGTACATACACCGATTGTATCGTGGCCACACATCGGTAAATATCCACCTGTCTCTATGTATATAACACCTATATCAGCTTCAGGATGACACGGATCTGTTAATAGTGCTCCTGACATTACATCATGACCACGTGGCTCATTCATTAACAATTTGCGAATCCAGTCATACTCCTTTTTCATATGTAACATCTTCTCTGCCATCGTCTCTCCAATTAACTTAGGAAGTCCGCTAATTAATGTCCTCGTTGGATTTCCGCCCGTATGTGTATCAATCGTCGTAAAGACTTTCTGTGACCTCATCCGTTTAACACCCTTTCTGTAAAACGACTCAAACGAAGTGGTTCAATAGGAATGATTGTTTCTTTTTCATTTAATAACTCCTCAATCACTTTCCCAGTAACTGCCGCAAGACTAATTCCATCGCCTTCATGTCCTGCTGCTATAAAGTAGTTCGGAATATGTTCCACTCCTGAAATGATTGGCAAATGATCTTCTGTCCACGGGCGTAATCCAGCATATGAACGAATCACCATCATATCTGCCATTTTCGGATAAAAACGAATTGCTCTATTTGCAATACATTTAATAACCTCGTTATTTATCCTCGTATGAAACCCTACAAATTCTCTACTACTACCAATTAAAAAATTTTGACTTTCTGTTGGCTCAAACACAAGAGCTACCCCATATTTTTCAGTTAAAGCATCCACTTTTCGTTTTCCACCAAATTTAGAAATCAAATAACCAAATTCCATTACTTTACGGCAACCTACGTGCTGTTGCCTTGAGGCTACAATAATATGCCCTTTTCTCGGTTCGATTGGGATGTTTACATCTAACATCTGCCCGATTTTAGGAGCCCACACACCGGCTGCGTTCACAACTTGCTTCGCAGTAAACGTCCCATTTGTCGTTTCTACAATAAAGGAGCCGTCTATATCTCTTTTCATTTCTTTTACTTCTGTATGATTAAAAGCTTTCGCACCCAATTTTTTCGACTCTGCTAGAAGTGAAAATGCAAGGAGATATGGATTTACAGTAGAATCAGTTGCGCATTCTAAACCACCCAATAAATCATCCGCAAAAAATGGTGATTCCTCTCTTATATCTTGCCGATCAAGCATTCGAAACGGTAACCCAGCATCTTTTTGACGATTCACCCATTGCTGCGCTGCCTCCATCTCTTCGTCTGATTCACAAACGAGAATACTTCCTGGCGCCCTATATTCAAATGAGTGCTCCAATTCTTCACTTAATTCAGTTACTAATCTTTGACTTACTAACGACATTTGACTATCAAACCCTGGGTCTTTATCGATAGCCAAAATGTTCCCATCACACCGTGAAGACGTCCCACTGACAAATTCTCCTTTTTCAATGATTGTTACGTCTCTTCCGTATTTTGATGTGTAATACGCGATAGAACAGCCTATAATACCACCGCCTATTATTAAAACGTCACAGTGTCTCACATAGCACCCCCCTTTCTCCTAAATCTCTCACTTTCTATTTATGCAATTGGTGTGCCAACTCTACAGGCAGAACTATTTATATGAAATAATTTTTATTTGTAAAAATATTTTAAATTTATCGTAAATAGGTGTATTATTTTTTTATCACTGTCTAAATTTTTATACATAATAGGAGGACATTATGACATTTTCATTTCCAACAATAAAAGAGTTTATAAAAATTTTATCAATCGATCGTACAAGTATGTTTAAGTACATGAAACAGGTAGGTGACAAATTTTATTACATCCATTCATCTACTGAAAAATGGAGTTGTGCAGTTATATATGAAAATGACTCTTTCAATGCTTTAATCGAAGCCTTTTCTAGCTATTCAGCGGTCGTTATTATAAGCGAAACTCAAGAACCTATATGCTGTATAACTGCTCAGCAAACGATTCCTTTTCTTTATAAGTATTACAATGAACTACAAGCTTTTTATAATACTGTTATTCAAACAACTGATTCTTCTGTTACAGTCATCGATGATAAAGAATACGTCCGTACTTGGACGGATGGCGCCGAAAAGATTTTTTCAGTCAACCATAATGAAATTATCGGACAAGCAATCACTCGTTTTTTTGATTATAAAGATTTAGAAATTTTACAATCATTACATGACGGAAAAAGTATAACCGCTCAATTCCATCAGCCTCGTCCTGATTTGTTCGTATTAATAAATTCAAACCCAGTTTACTGTAACGATGAAATTATAGGAGCAGTCGTTTCAGAAACAGATGTTACAAATCAAGTTGTATTGAATGAAAAACTATTTAATATGTCACATGAAATGCACCGGTTAGAGCAAGAAGTAGCAAAATATAAAGATACATCGGATCCTTTCCTTGCGATGAATGGAAAAAGCCCTGTTATACAAAGGACTATTCAATTAGCTAGAAAGGTCTGTTCAGTGAAATCAACCGTTTTAATACTCGGCGAAAGCGGTGTCGGAAAAGAAGTATTTGCGAAAGCAATACATGAAGCAAGTGAGGCAGCAAAGGCGCCTTTCATTTCAATTAACTGCGGCGCAATTCCAGAAGCGTTATTTGAAAGTGAATTATTCGGATACGAACGTGGGGCGTTTTCTGGAGCGAATAGTAAAGGAAAAAAAGGTAAAATAGAGCTCGCTCAAGGTGGTACTTTGTTCCTTGATGAAATAGGTGAAATGCCTCTCGATATGCAAGTGAAACTTTTACGTGTATTGCAAGAAAGAAAGTATTACCGAGTTGGTGGAGAGAAAGAAATAAATATTGATTTCCGTATTATCGCTGCTACAAATCGTGATTTACAAGAAGAAATGAGAAAAGGAACTTTCCGAGAAGATTTATACTATCGCTTAAATGTAGTTAGCTTGCATATTCCACCACTACGTGAAAGACGCGAGGACATTATTGAATTAACATACTCATTCTTAAATGATTTTTCAATAAACTATAACAGACCAATTCGAGACTTACCTTCAAATATTATGCATGAACTACTTCATTACAATTGGCCTGGTAATATTCGCGAGCTCCGAAACGTAGTTGAAAGACTCGTCGTATTTGCGACAGACGGCATTATTAAACAAGAATATTTACCATTTCATACAAATGAAACTTTAGACAATCATACAGCTCAATCCCTATTACTCAGCAACAATAATACGATTCTTTCTTTACAAGAAGAAATGGATGAGCACGAGAAGAAGGTAATTGAAAGAGCTTTACGCATTTTGGATGGTAATAAATTAGAATGTGCGAAACAACTTGGCGTAACGAGGGCCACTTTATATAACCGTTTAAAAAGGCTGGGGTTACAATAAAGTGAAACTTTAATCAGTGGGGGTTTTGTTCATCCCCACTTGATTATCAGCCCTCACCAATCGGGCTTTTACGGGCAGCCCGACCCCCACCTAACTTCTTTGCTTTCACTGAATTTTGAGGTGGAGTCTTACTGCCCGGCAAATAGCGAGATACCCCCATCCCCCTCTATATTGGCATAGTTTTTGCATAATAATTTATGTAAACCGAACTAGAGGAGGAGTACATATGACGAATAAAGAGAACTTAATTGTTTGTCGTTGTGAAGAAGTTACATACGGACAACTTCAATCGACAATTGCTGAATATAAATGCTCGGCAAGAGAATTAAAACTAAGAACACGTGCTGGCATGGGATTTTGCGGTGGCCGCACATGTAGAATGATGATAGATCGAATGATTGAAAATGCAAACCCTGACATAACTCCTAATGAAATACCTTTAAAATATCAACCACCCGTGCGCGCGGTTACTTTTGGAGCGGTAGGTGAAAGTAAATGAGTAGAATTACAGATCACCCTATTTTAGGTAGTTTAAATAATAGTGAACGCATCACATTTCAATTTAACGGTCAACAATACGAAGCTTATGAACACGAAAGTATAGCTGCTGCCCTGTTAGCAAACGGAATACGAACTTTAAGGGTCCATGAAGATAGCGGGACACCACGAGGTATTTATTGTAATATCGGACATTGTTCAGAATGCCGCGTGACAGTAAATAATCAAACGAACGTAAGAGCGTGCTTAACTGTTGTAGAAGACAATATGGTTGTTGAAAGCGGAAAACAGCATCCAAATATCGTGAGAGAGATGGTGAAAAAGCAATGATAGATGTAATTATTATTGGCGCAGGACCAGCAGGATTATCAGCGTCTATCTCTTGTGCCCATTTTGGACTTAACGTACTTGTTATTGATGAATTTATGAAGCCTGGCGGAAGATTGTTAGGACAATTGCATCAAGAGCCTACTGGAGAATGGTGGAACGGCATAGAAGAATCCAAACGCCTTCACGAAGAAGCAAAATCACTTTTAGTCGATATTCGGTGCGGTGTTTCTGTCTTTAATTTAGAAAAAGATGAGAACTCTTGGCTCATACATACAAATATCGGTACATTAGAAGCACCGTTCGTACTCATTGCTACTGGGGCTGCTGAGTATTCTATTCCCCTTCCTGGCTGGACACTTCCAGGGGTTATGTCAATTGGAGCAGCTCAAGTTATGACAAATGTTCATCGCGTGCAAGTTGGAAAAAAAGGAATCATTATTGGCGCTAACATTTTGTCATTCGCTATTTTAAATGAACTACAGTTAGCTGGAATTAATGTGGATCATATTGTACTTCCTGAAAAAAGTGAGTTAAGCCAAAAAGCTGGTGAACCGGAAGAAGTTTTAAACTCTCTTTTAAATGCGGCACACCTCGCTCCTTCTGCTTTTTTGCGTATAGGTAGCCGTTTTATGAAATATGATTGGATTCGAAAAGCTGGATTAACCTTCTATCCAAATAACGGAATGAAAATAAACGGGACACCACTTCATCTCCGGAAAGCTGCACTTGAAATTATCGGTACAGATCAAGTTGAAGGTGTGCGTGTAGCTAATATTGATTCTAACGGAAATGTTATTAATGGCTCAGAAAAGATATATGAGGCTGACTTCGTTTGTATTGCCGGAGGTTTGTATCCTCTTGCTGAGCTTGCCGCTGTAGCGGGATGCCCTTTCCATTACATTCCAGAATTAGGCGGACATGTTCCACTTCATTCAGAAGAAATGGAAACCCCTCTTCCTGGTTTATTTGTAGCTGGCAATATTACTGGAATTGAAAGTGGTAAAATCGCAATGGCGCAAGGAAAGGTTGCAGGTCTATCTATTGCTAAACATGCAAGTGAGAAACGTGACGTAATCGAGCAACAATTACACCAAGCAATGCAAAACGTTCACTCTGTTCGTCAAAAAGCAGCAATTCAATTTAATCCCATGATTGATGTTGGCAGACGGAAGATGAATGAAATTTGGCGTGATTATTCTTCTGTATATGCACATACTAAAAAGAGCTGCTGAGATTACTCTCAACAGCTCTTTTCACTACTCTTCTGAGTTATTAAATTTCGCTAATGCGTAAATGCCTTCTTCATCATCTAATTCAAGTTGCAATCTTGCAGCAAATGAATTGACGTTGTATTCTCGATCAAGTAGTAAGCGTAGCGCTTCGATTAAGTTTGCTTGAATTAAAATTTGCTGGCGACCATTTACCTCTACTTCTGCAGAGAAACCGTAGTCATCATCATACATTAGTTCAACTGCAACTTCTTCTGGACCAACTTGTCTTTTTTCAGCGATATATACACAAAGTGCATTTATAAGCTCTTGTTCAGAAATTTTTATTGTTTCCATGCTACTTCATCTGCCTTCTTCTTACGTTGATCTTTGAAGTATTTAAATGCACGAACTGCTAACATTACGATACCAGCCATTACTAACATATTTACCATAAACGCTAATACAGAACCAAGAGCTCCCATATTTGCAAATAAGCTACCCATTAGTAAACCACCAAGACCACCTAGTAATAAGCCTTTCATAAAGCCACCTTTATTACTTTTTGGTGCTGTGTTTGTTGCTTTTGTTTTTGAATCTGTTGTCGTTTTTTGTGAATTTACATTAGAATCTTTTTTGTTTAAATCAACTTTTGAATTTTGACCAGAACTTGGTGTATATGATTTCTTACCAGATTTGTAACTTTTCGCTTCCGCGTGATTTACGAACATAAAGCTACTAGCTCCAAAGATAACCATGAATGCTGTCATTACTGCTACAAATTTTTTCAACATATTATATCCATTCTCCTTTTATATAGATATATGTGAAATCTACCTTTCTTTTAAAATAAGAATGATAGATTTATTTTAAAACCTTTTTAAAGGTTCTTATGAACTTATTATATGAACTTTTGTCGAAATATGCAAGTATTATTTACTTACGACAAATTTATGACATAGGAAAAATTAAGCAAAACAGAATTGACTTTAAATGAAACAAAACATATTATAAGTTCATAAGAACTTTTTATAATTTTGGAGGTGAAAAGATGGAAACATTTCATCTCACACGAAACGAAATGGCAACGCTCCTTCTATCACTTAGAGGATGGAATCCGAAAAAGCCTCTTAGCATTTTACAAGAAGCTTGGGCAAAGTCACATAAAAAAGATATTGAAAGCGGACAAAGCGTTACAGCTTTTATTACAACCGCACTTTCACCTATTTTTGAAAAATTACTTAAA
>Ga0209130_1000246_pt1 | contig 68572 bp, 65 predicted proteins | sample AraplaMF_Cvi_mLB_FD_184264 | JGI IMG/M metagenome (GOLD analysis project Ga0209130, IMG submission 184264) | Arabidopsis root microbial communities from the University of North Carolina, USA - plate scrape MF_Cvi_mLB (SPAdes) (version 2) | ecosystem: Host-associated > Plants > Roots > Endosphere... | reverse complement strand
GAAAGCAGGGCCGAGACAGTGTTCCAGCCTTGCGCCGAGCGGCACTGCCCCCCACCCAACCCTCCCCACCGCAAGCGAGGGGAGGGCTTGCGCTTTGCGGCAACCGCGAGAAAATCTTCTGCTCGATTCCATTGTGGCCGGAATAGGATCAGTCCGGATCGGCGAGGAGGTGGATCACATCATGCGCCGCGAGATCGTCGAAGTCCCTGTCATCTCCGAGGCGATCCGCCAGCTCGGCGCGCCGACCTCGGCGCTGGCGAGGGTGGGAGACCTGCTCTTCACCTGCGGCATGCCGCCGATCGATACGGTAACCGGTAAGATCGTGATCGGGGATATCGAGACGCAGACACGCGCCGCGCTGGATGCGCTCGCGCTGACCCTGCGCCATGGTGGCTCCTCACTCGACGCCGTCGTCAAGGCGACGGTCTTCGTCACTGATCCCGCGCTGATGGCCGGGGTCAACGCAGTCTACCGGACCTATTTCACGGATGGTTTCCCGGCGCGGACCAGCGCCGCGATCCGGCCCTGGCCATTGCCCTTCGACATCGAAATCGAATGCGTCGCCGCGATCGGTTGAACATCAGCGGTCCGCCCGCGCCACCACCGTGTGCAGCAGCACGTTGAGGCCGGGCTCGAGATCATCCGGCGTGCAGAGTTCCCCGTTGTTGTGGGTGATGCCTCCCTTGCAAGGCGAAAAGATCATCGTCGTCGGCGCGTGGCGGGCGACGAAATAGGCGTCGTGCCCGGCCTGGCTCAGGATGTCGCGGGTGCGGTAGCCGAGGCTGAGCGAGGTCGAGCGGACCTGCTCGATCAGCTCATCCGCGAAGACCTTGCCGCCCCAGTTCCAGACATCGAGGATTTCGGCGGTGCAATCGGCCCGCGCCGCCGCCTCGTGGACGGCGCGACGCACGCGCTCGGCCATCACCTTCGCGGTCTCCGGATCGGCATGGCGGACATCGCAGGTCGCCTGCGCCCAGTCGGAGAGGATGCCCGGCTTGTTCGGCCAGGCCACCAGCCGTGAGGCCGTCGCCTTGCCGCCGCTGCCGGCATGCTCCCAGCCGAGGTCGTCGACCGCGACCAGGAGGCGCGCACCGGCGATCAGCGCATTCCTGCGCCGCTCCATCGGCCAGGGGCCGGTATGGGCGGTCTCGCCGCGGAATTCGACCAGCATGCCGGTGCTGGAAAAACCGCCGGTGACGACGCCGACCTGCATGCCCTCGCGGTCGAGGATCGGCCCCTGCTCGATATGGAATTCGACATAGGCGTCGAAGGGGTGGGGCGCCGCCTCCATCTCACCGCGATAGCCGATCCGGTCGAGCTCCTCGCCGATCGTCTTGCCGTCGTCGTCGCGCCGGCCGAGCGCCCAGTCCAGCGTATAGGCGCCGGTGAAGCAGCCCGAGCCGACCATCGGCGGCGAGAAGCGCCCGCCCTCCTCATTGGTCCAGTTGACCACTTCGATCGGCCGCCTGGTGCGGTGACCGAGCTGGTCGAGCGTGCGGCAGACCTCGAGGCCGCCGAGCACGCCGGCAATGCCGTCGAAGCGCCCGCCATTCACCTGCGTGTCGAGATGGCTGCCCATCACCACCGGCGGCAGGCTGTCGTCCTCTCCGGCCCGCCGTGCAAAGATGTTGCCGATGCCGTCGATGCGGACGGCGAGGCCCGTCTGCCGGCACCACTCGATGAAGAGGTCGCGGACCTCCCGGTCGGCATCGCCCAGTGCCAGCCGCGACAGCCCACCCGGCCGGCCGACGCCGATCTCGGCGGAGCGCTCGATCGTCGTCCAGAAGCGCCCGATATCGATGCGCGCGGTCGCTGGCAGGCCCATGAAAGTCCCCTGATCCCGGACGCTGAGCGCGCCGCTTCGAGCACCGACAATCGAGGCGGCGGGCCGCTTCTGGCAAATCGATATTGGTGATGGATTTCTCCGGTCCGCGTGGCACGGACGGCCACACGCGCCGGTATGTCAGCGGCGCAGAAGGCGCTTGACAGCTGTGCATGCGCGGTGGAATGATTGTTCCATTGAATATTGAAAACGGTTTTTTTGTTTCGTTTTGAATGAAGCGCAGAGTCGGCGGTCGCGTCTGGCGCGCCCTCCCTCCTTCGCCATCCCAGGCAGTCCGCGGCGCTTCGCGGCCGGCCAAATCGCCCGAAAACCGGCCGATCGCGCCCGATCGGACCGACAACGAAAGCGGGGGGCATCCCCGCAAGGGAGGATGAGATGAAGCGTTTTCTCGCAGGGATGATTGCTGCCGCCGCCATAGCGGTCGCAGGAGCGACGCCGAGCGTCGCGCAGCAGACCAGGATCATCGTCGTCAGCCATGGCCAGGCCGCAGACCCGTTCTGGTCGGTGGTCAAGAACGGTGTCGCCAAGGCGGCTGCCGATCTCAAGATCTCTGTCGACTACCGCGCGCCCGAGACCTTCGACATGGTCGCCATGAGCCAGTTGATCGATGCCGCGGTGAACCAGAAGCCGGCCGGTCTCGTCGTCTCGATCCCCGACGCCTCGGCGCTCGGCCCGTCGATCCAGAAGGCCGTCGCCGCCGGCATCCCGGTGATCTCGATGAATTCCGGTTCCGACGTCTCGAAGAAGCTCGGCGCCCTCCTGCATGTCGGCCAGGACGAGTTCGACGCCGGCAAGGCCGCCGGCGAGAAGCTCGCCAGCATGGGCGGCAAGGTCGGCGTCTGCGTCAACCACGAGGTCGGCAATGTCGCGCTCGATCTGCGCTGCAAGGGTTTTGCCGAGGGCTTCAAGGGCAAGGTCACGGTGCTGCCGGTCTCGAACGACCCGTCCGAGATCCGCTCCAAGGTCAAGGCGGCGCTCTCCGACGCCAGCGTCGATACCGTGATGGCGCTGAGCGCCTCGCTCGGCGGCGAGCCGACCCTGGCGGGCGTCAAGGAAGCCGGCAAGATCGCCAGCGTCCGCGTCGCGACCTTCGATCTCTCGGCCAACTTCCTCAAGGCGATCGTCGCGGGCGAAGCGGCCTTCGGCATCGACCAGCAGCAGTTCCTGCAGGGCTATCTGCCGGTCGCCTTCCTGGCGCTGAATGCCGAGTACGGCCTCGTTCCCGGCGGCAATGTCCCGTCCGGCCCGAACCTCGTCACCAAGGAGAAGGCGGCCCAGGTCGTCGACCTCTCGGCCAAGGGCATCCGCTGAGTGCTCGGCGGCGGCGCGACCGGCGCCGCCGCTCCCTCCCCGGACGGTTCAGAAGCTGAAGGTGCGCGCCATGACGACGTCGACCGCCGATCTCGCCACGGGCGCGTCCCGTCCCGCGGACCCGGCCGCAGAGGCTCGCGACGAGCGCCTGCGCCGCGTCTCGCTGATCGCCCGGCTGATGCGTCGGCCGGAGCTTGGCGCGGTCGCCGGCCTAGTCCTGGTCACCGTCTTCTTCGGGCTCACCGCCAATCCGGCGATGTTCACCCTCGCCGGTGTCATGACGGTGCTCTCGCCGGCGGCCCAGCTCGGCATTCTCGCCATCGCCGCCGCGCTGCTGATGATCGGCGGCGAGTTCGACCTCTCGATCGGCTCGATGATCGCCTTTTCCGGCCTCGTCTTCGGCGCGCTGATCGTCGTCGGCGACCTGCCCTTGCTGGCGGCGATCGTCGCGACCTTCGTCTTCGCCGGGTTGATGGGGGCGGTGAACGGGCAGATCGTCATCAGGACGCGCCTGCCCTCCTTCATCGTCACGCTCGCCTTCCTCTTCATCCTGCGCGGGCTTTCGCTGGTCGGGCTGAAATGGGCGACCGGCGGCTCGACGCAATTGCGTGGGATCGGCGACAAGGCGGGGCAGGGCGTAGTGCGCGAGCTCTTCTCCGGCCAGGCGCTGGAGGGGCTGTTCGCCTGGCTGGCGCAGGCCAACTGGATCGCCAAGTTTCCCAACGGCACGCCGACCGTGACCGGCGTCCCCGTCGGGGTGCTCTGGTTCCTCGCCATCGCTGCGCTCGCGACCTATGTCCTCTTGCGCACCCGCTTCGGCAACTGGATCTTCGCCGCGGGTGGCGACCCCAACGCCGCCCGCAATTCCGGCGTGCCGGTCAACATGGTCAAGACGACCCTGTTCGTGCTGACCGCCTGCGCCGCCACCCTTGTCGCCATCCTGACCGTGCTCGATGCCGGCTCGACCGATGCCCGCCGCGGCTTCCAGAAGGAGTTCGAGGCGATCATCGCCGCGGTGATTGGCGGCTGCCTCCTGACCGGCGGTTATGGCTCGGCGATCGGCGCCTTCTTCGGCGCGATCATCTTCGGCATGGTCTCGATCGGCCTGACCTACACCAGCTTCGACAGCGACTGGTTCCAGGTCTTCCTCGGCGGCATGCTGCTGCTCGCCGTGCTGTTCAACAACTTCATCCGCCGCAAGGCGACAGGGGAGCGCTGAACATGACGACAGCTCCGGAACAAGCCCCTCTCATCGAGGTCCGCGACATCGTCAAGCATTTCGGCTCGGTGATCGCGCTCTCGGGTGTCTCGCTCAAGGTCTCGGCCGGCGAGGTGCTCTGCCTGCTCGGCGACAACGGCGCCGGCAAGTCGACGCTGATCAAGACGCTCTCGGGCTGTCATAAGCCGAGCTCGGGCGAGTTCCTGGTCGAGGGCCGGCCGGTCGCCTTCTCCAGCCCGCGCGACGCGCTCGATGCCGGCATCGCTACGGTCTACCAGGACCTGGCGATGATCCCGCTGATGTCGATCACGCGGAACTTCTTCATGGGTCGCGAGCCGATCCGCGGCTTCGGTCCGCTGAAATGGATCGATTTCGACCTTGCCCATGCGGTGACGCGCGACGAGATGCACAGGATCGGCATCGACATCCGCGATCCCCATCAGGCGGTCGGCACGCTCTCCGGCGGCGAGCGCCAATGCGTCGCCATCGCCCGCGCCGTCTATTTCGGCGCCAAGGTGCTGATCCTGGACGAGCCGACCTCGGCGCTCGGCGTCGCCCAGACCTCGATGGTCCTGAAATACATCAACCTCGTCCGCGCCAAGGGGCTGGGCGTGATCTTCATCACCCATAATGTCCGCCACGCCTATGCCGTCGGCGACCGCTTCACCGTGCTCAACCGCGGCAAGACGCTCGGCACCTACGCCAAGGCGGGAATCGCCATGGACGAGCTGCAGAACCTGATGGCCGGCGGCAAGGAATTGCAGGCGGTCTCCGAGGAGCTCGGCGGCACGGTCTGACGCTCCTGTTGCGTATCCTCAACCTTGTCATCCCGGGCGACCGGAGGGAGACCCGGGACCCATTCCGGAACGGTTCAGGCATGGATCCCGGATCGGTGCGGCTTCGCCGCTTGTCCGGGATGACCCAAATATTTGTAACGGAAGAAGGATGGTCTCATGCGCGCGCTCGGCGTCGGCCTGATCGGCACCGGCTATATGGGCAAGTGCCATGCGCTGGCCTGGAACGCCGTCGCGCCGGTCTTCGGCGATGTGCCCCGGCCGAAGCTCGCCGTGCTCTGCGAGGTCGACGAAGCTCTGGCGGCGCAGCGGGCCGGCGAGTTCGGCTTTGCCGAGGCAACCGCCGACTGGCAGGCGCTGGTCGCGCATCCCGATGTCGACGTCGTCTCGATCACCACGCCGAACGCCTTCCACGCTGAGATGGCGATCGCGACGCTGAAGGCCGGCAAGCATGTCTGGTGCGAAAAGCCTATGGCGACCAGCCTCGCGGATGCGCAGGCGATGCTGGTGGCGGCGAAGGCAGCCGGCACGGTCGCGGCCCTCGGTTACAACTACATCCAGAACCCGGCGATCCGGCTGGCGCAGCGCTTGATCGCCGAGGGCGCGATCGGGCCGGTCAACCATGTCCGCGTCGAGATGGACGAGGATTTCATGGCCGACGCAGGCGCGCTCTTCTCCTGGAAGAGCGAGGCCGCCTCCGGCCATGGTGCGCTCGACGATTTCGGCGTGCACGCCTTCTCGCTGATCAAGGTGCTGATCGGCGAGGTCGAGGCGGTCATGGCCGACATGGCCAAACCCTATGCCGAGCGGCCGCTCGCCGCTGGCGGCACGCGCACGGTCGAGACGCACGACATCGCCACGCTTCTGCTGCGCCTGTCGTCCGGCGCCGCCGGGCTCGTCGCGCTCAACCGCTCGGCCTGGGGCCGTAAGGGCCGGATCGCGCTGCAGGTCTTCGGCGCGAAGGGCACGATCGCCTACGACCAGGAGCGGATGAACGAGATCGAGCTCTACACCGCCGAGGGTGCGAGCGATGTCCAAGGCTTCCGCCGCATCCTGACCGCCCCGGCCCATGAGCCATATGGCCGCTTCATCCCGGCGCCCGGTCATGGCCTCGGCTTCAACGAGCTCAAGATCATCGAATGCCGCGAGCTGCTCTGCGCGATTGCCGGTGAGCCGGCGCATCTCCTCGATTTCGAAGCCGGCCTGCGTATCGAGCGTACGGTCGAGGCCGCCGCCCGGAGTTTTCGCGAAGGGCGCTGGACCAACGTCTGAGGACCTGCTTCGCTGATGTCGTGGACGGAGCGTGATTCTCGGCGATCCAGCCGGTTCCGATCGCCAGGAAAGCGCGCTAGGAATATCGTTCGTATACGAACGAGGATCAGTAATGTCGCGACCGAGCAGTGCGGCCGAGACGCCCGAATCTGCCGACGAGAGCTACGACCTCACCGAGCAGGTCGGCTTCATCATGCGCCAGGCGGCGCAGCGCCATGTCTCGATCTTCAACGAGATCATGGGCGCTGACCTGACGCCGACGCAATGGGCGGTGCTGGCGCGGCTCTATCAGGATGGTGGCTCCTCGCAGAATCTGCTCGGCCGCCAGACCGCCATGGACGCTGCCACGATCAAGGGCGTGGTCGATCGTCTGCTCAAGCGCAAGCTGGTCCAGACCAAGCCCGATCCCGAGGACGGCCGCCGCCTCATCGTCGAGCTCAGCCCGGCCGGCCTCGACTATACCCGTGAATTACTGCCCAAGGCGGAGACGGTGACCAAGGTGACGCTGGCGCCGCTCGCGACCAACCAGCGCGCGACGCTGATCGCGCTGCTGAAGCAGCTGCGCTGAGGCCTTTTCAGGCGGCACAAACCCAAACGCGAGTCGTCCCGGGCGACCGAAGGGAGACCCGGGACCCATGCCTGAGCCTTTCCGATTGAGGCTCAGGCATGGGTCCCGGATCGGCGCCGCCAAAGGCGGCTTGTCCGGGGCGACTCGCGTTTAGGCTTTCAGCGGCGACTACCCGATCACATAGCACTCGCAGCTCTCAGCCATCGCCTTGGCCTCATCGAGATCGCTCGAGGCGCTGGCATGGATGGCGAAGAGCGGATCGCCTGTCGCGACGCTGTCGCCGACATGGCGGCGTAGGTCGATGCCGGCTGCCTTGTCGAAGGGGGCTCCCGCACGTCTTGCGATGCCGGCGACGGCCCAGCCGTCGATCTCGGTGATCGTGCCGGCCTTGGGTGAACGCACCGTATGGACCAGCAGCCCGGGCGCGATCGGCGGCTCCCGCCGACCCTGCGCATCGATGATCCGCGCGAAGGCGGCCTGCGCCGCGCCGGAGCGCAGCAATTCTTCAGCCCGCTCTCGCCCAGCCGCGACCGAGCCCAGCGCCGGGTCCCAGGCCAGGATGCGGCTGGCGAAGAACAGCGCCTTCTCGACCAGATCCGCCGGCGCCTGCGGGTCGTTGTCGAGAACCCAGCCGACATCGCGGCATTCCAGTGCCGGGCCGATGCCGCGTCCGATCGGGCGGCTGCCATCGGTCGGGAAGGCGTTGACGACGAGGCCGAGCCCGCTACCCACCGTCTCGAACAATTGCGCCAGCTCGGCGGCCTCGGCTTCGCTCTTCAGCTTGGCGCGCGGGCCATAGGGCAGGTCGACGATGACATGGGTCGAGCCGGCCGTGAGCTTCTTCGACAGGATCGAGGCGACCGACCAGCGATTGGAATCGATGCCGAGCGGCCGCGTGATCGCGTTCATCACGTCGTCGACGACGGAATGGTTGAGCCGGCCGTTCCAGGCGATCGAGCCGCGTGCCTTCTCCACACAGGCACGCAGCTCGGCCGGGTTAAGCTCGACGTGGGCGAGCGCCTCCATCGCATCGGCCGTGCCCGCCGCCGAGGTGATGGCGCGCGAGGAGGTCTTCGGCATCAGGAAGGCGCCATGCGCCGCGACGATCGGCACGACGATCAGCGTGATCCGGCTGCCGGGAATGCCGCCCATCGAATGCTTGTCGACGACGATGCTGTCCGGCCAGGTGATCTTTTGCGCGAAGCGGGTGCGCACCCGCGCCAGCGCGATGACCTCGTCGTCGGAGAGTTTTTGCGTCGCGGCGACCAGGAAGGCCGCGACCTCGCCATCGGGATAGCGGGCCTCGACGATGTCGCGGATCAGCGTGTGGTATTGCGCTTCCGTTAGCTCGCCGCCCTGGATCTTGCGGGTCAGCGCCGCCCGGCTCTCCGGCGAGGGCGTGCGCCGGATCGTGACCTCGCTGCCCTCCAGCAGGCCAAGTTCATCGAAGGCTTCGGCCGAGAGGCCGATCTCGTCGCCGCCGAGCAGGGCAGGTGAATCGACCACCTGTACGTCGGAGCGGATGCTGGCGCCGATGCCGGAAATCTCGATCCGGCCCGGCCCGAGATAGTCGAAGCCGTTGACGATCTCGCCCTTGGCCGGGAGATAGGCGCAATGCGCCCGTCCCGCGAAGAGCGGCAGGCGGCGCAGGCGCATCGTGTTGGCGGCGGCCTCGACTGCGGCGACGAAGCGCTCGATGCCGATCTCGACGCTCTGGTCGTTGCAGATCGTCGCCGCCCTGATCCCTTCCGGGCGCGGCTCGACGGTGCGGGACAGGCGCTTCTCGATCGCTTCGCCGCTCTCGCGCCCGCGCCCGGCGATGCGGGCGGCGAGCACGTCCGGCGGCGCGGTGACCTCGACCACGACGAAGCGTGGCAGGCGGCCGGCGAGCGCCGCGATCGTGGCGCGCGAGCCATTGGCGATGACGTTCCGGCCGGCTTCGACCAGCCGCTTCAGCTCGACCGGCAGGCCGTAGCGCAGGCCATGGGCGCCCCAAGTGATCAGGAAGTCGCCCTTGGCCTCGCGTGCGTCGAAGGCCTCGTCCGTCGCCGCCTCATGATCCTCGCCCGGCGATCCCGCAGGGCGGGTGACGACGCGCCGCGCGAAGACATAGCGGCCCGTAGGCTCCAGCAGGGCGCGGGCGCCGTCGATCAGCGAGTCCTTGCCGGCCCCGCTCGGGCCGACGACGAGGAAGAAGGTGCCTTGCCGCATTCCCTGGCCGCAGTCCCTGCTCAGGCTTCGTCGAGGCCGATGTCCACCGCCGGCGCCGACTGGGTGATCTTGCTGGTCGAGATGTAATCGACGCCGGTCCGGGAGATCGGGCCGATCGTGTCGATGTTGATGCCGCCGGAGGCCTCGACCTTGGCGCGGCCGGCGATCAGCTCGACTGCATTGGTCATGTCGGCGACCGACATGTTGTCGAGCATGATCACGTCGGCGCCGGCCCTGGCGGCCTCCTCGACCTGCTCGAGCCGGTCGCATTCGACCTCGAGCTTGGTCAGTACCGGCAGCTTCTTGCGGGCGCGCTCGACCGCGGCGGTGATGCTGCCGCAGACGGCGATATGGTTGTCTTTGATCATCACGCCGTTATCGAGGCCGAGGCGGTGGTTGAGGCCGCCGCCGCAGGTCACGGCGTGCTTCTCCATCATGCGCAGGCCGGGCGTGGTCTTGCGGGTATCGATCAGGCGCGCCTTGCTGCCGGCCATGGCAGCGGCATAGCGGGCGGTCTCGTTGGCGATGCCGGAGAGGCGCTGGGCGATGTTGAGCGCGGTGCGCTCGGCGGTGAGCACGCTGCGGGCCGAGCCTTCGATCTCGACCAGGATCGCGCCCTTCTCGACCTTGTCGCCGTCCTTGACGCGCAGGGTCACCTTGAGGTCGGGATCGTAGCGCTTGAACACCCGGGCCGCGACCTCGACGCCGGCGACGATCATCGGCTCGCGGGCGTTCATGTGGAACTTGCCGGTCTCGCCCGGCTCGATCATCACCTGGACGGTGAGGTCGCAGGCGCCGATGTCCTCGACCAGCCAGTGGTCGATCAGGCGGTCCGTGGCGAAGACGTCATACATGGAAGGGTCCTCTCTCCCGCGGCGCTGCCGCTTCAAACATGTTTGTATGCAAACAATAGCAGCGGGAAAATTTGGCTGTCAATGCGCCATTGAGGCCGTGCTTGCAACCATCAATCGCGTCATGAGGAGGTCATCTCGGCCGGGTAGAAATCTGGCTAAGCAGCACCATAAACAATCTTGTATGCAAGATTGGTGGCTGCTCCTCCTTGTTCACCGACGAATCATCGTGAGCTCGGCCGTGGCGGCTGAGGCCGTAGGCCAATCCCGCGATCGGGCGTAGAATAGGCGGCCGTTCCATGCCTCGCCGCTGTCTTGACTTGCTCCAAGAGGCGCGCCAGTATCGTTTGTACACAAACAAAATCCTTAAGACCCGCTCTGCGGGAGGATCAAGCATGGCGCTGGACGAAGCGAGCCCGGTCGCGGACGACAAGATCCGCTGCGATGCCTGCCCGGTGATGTGCTTCATCAAGCCGGGCGCCGTCGGCGCCTGCGATCGCTACGGCAATGTCGACGGCGAGCTGGTGCGGATGGAGCCGCATATCGTGCTCGAGCGCACGCTGGAGCATGGCGGCGAGGTCGTTCCCTTCGCTGGCAGCCGTGAGTGGGACGGCGAGATCGTCCACCAGCAAGGCACCTTCATCACCGCGATCGGCGCCGGGACCACCTATCCCGACTACAAGCCGGCCCCGTTCATCGTCTCCTCTGAAGTCGACGGCGTCGACATGGTCACCGTCGTGACCGAGGGCATCTTCAGCTATTGCGGCGTCAAGGTGAAGATCGACACCGACCGCTTCCTCGGGCCGGAGCAGGCGACGGTGCGCGTCGACGGCGAGGCCATCGGCCATGTCACCACCGGCGAATACGGCTCGCAGATGCTCTCGCTCGGCGGCGTCCACCATCTCACTGGTGGCTCGAAGAAGGAGGGCCGCGTCACCTGCGACGCGCTGCTCCAGCTCAGCAACGGCAAGGCGGTCGAGCTGACCATCGACGAGGGCGAGACCGTGATCGTCCAGGCGGGCAAGCCGCCGATCGTCAACGGCATCCAGGAGAGCCGGATGCGCGTCGGCTGCGGCTCGGCGACGATCGGCATTTTCGCCAAGCAATGGCATGGCAAGGTCGACGAGGTTGTCGTCGTCGACGACCACATCACCGGCGTGCTCTCCGAGCACCAGGCCGGTAAATTGCTCGGCATGGCCGGCACCGGCATCAAGATGAAGGGCCGGCGCTCGACGCCCGGCCGCTATTTCCAGGTGGCGCAACCCGGCACCGGCTGGGGCGGCACCAATATCAGCGATCCCCTGACGATTCTCGGGCCCTTCGACCCCAAGGTCGCCTATCCCGGCCTGCGCCTGCTGATGGTCTCGACCACCGGCGAGCACGCCGCCTATTACGAGCTCGACGAGAATCTCGTTCCGGTCGAGATGCAGATGCCGCAGCCGCTGGTCGAGCCGGTCGAACGCATCGCCGAGAATTGCGAGCCGGCGCTGTCGACCGTGCTGTTCATCGGCGGCGCCGGCGGCTCGCTGCGCGCCGGCGTCACCGAGAACCCGGTCCGCCTGACCCGCTCGGTCAAGGATGCGCTGACTTATGTCACTTGTGGGGGAGCCCCTGTGTATATCTGGCCGGGCGGCGGCATCACCTTCATGGTCGACGTCACCCGCCTGCCGGAGAACGCCTTCGGCTATGTGCCGACGCCGGCTCTGGTCGCGCCGCTCGAATTCACCATGAGCCGGAGCGACTACGAGGCGCTCGGCGGCCATATGGACGCGATCCAGCCGCTGGCTTCGCTGAAGGGCGGCAGCCGCCTGCGCCTGCCGCAGCGCCCGGACAATCCCTGGCCGCTGGCGCCGGAGCAGCCGCGCCGCTCGCTCGGCTAGGGCGATGTGGGAGAGGCCCTCCGCGCGGGTTCTGCCGGATGGCCGGCGCCTGCTGCTGCAGCAGGGGCCGATCGATCTCGTCATCGAGGCCGTCGGCGAGCCGGATGCGGTCAAGGCCGCGCATGAGGCGGCCGTTATGCGTTTCGACGGCCTGCTCGCCGAGCTCTGCGATGAGCTCAAGCTGCTGCGCACGCCGGTGCGCCGGACAAGCCCGCTGCCGCTTGGGCCGATCGCCCGCCGCATGCACGCCGCCGTTGCCCCCTTCGCTGAGCGTGGCTTCATCACACCGATGGCTGCCGTCGCTGGCTCGGTCGCGCAGGAGATCCTTGGCGTGATGTGCCAGGCCGCGCCGTTGCAGCGCGCCTATGTCAACAATGGTGGCGACATCGCCCTGCATCTCGCAGCAGGCGAGCAGTTCCGCATCGGGCTGGTGAAGCGGCCCGACCGGCCGGAGTTCTTCGCCACCGCGACGGTCCGGCCTGAGGACGGCGTCGCCGGCATCGCAACCTCGGGCTATCCCGGCCGCAGCTTCTCGCTCGGGATCGCCGAGGCGGTGACGGTGCTCGCGCCCACTGCCGCCATGGCCGATGCCGCCGCGACCGTGATCGCCAATGCGATCGACCTGCCCGGCCATCCTGCGGTCGAGCGCATGCCGGCCAGGTCGATCCAGAGCGACAGCGATCTCGGCGAGCGGCTGGTGACCCGCGATGTAGGCCCGTTGGCCGTCGAGGAAATCGAAACCGCGCTCGCTGCCGGCCTCGCCGAGGCTGAGCGCCTGCACGCGGCAGGCTTGATCGTCTCGGCCGCCATGCATCTTCAGGGCGTGAGCCGCACGCTTCCCACGCCTATGATCGTTCAAGAAAAGCCTGAGAGGAGACTGGCCCGTGCCTGAGATCGCCGTGCGAAAATACGCCGTGACTGTCGAGGAGATCCATCACGAGGGCGGTCCGGCCGCCGCGGTGCCGCTGAAGCGCGGCGCGGCGCTGGCCGTGATCGCCAACCCCTATGCCGGCCGCTATGTCGAGGACATCCAAGGTTTCATGGATGATCTCAAGCCCTTCGGTCTCGCCATGGCGCAGCGCCTGCTCGCCGCGATGGGCGGCGATGCCAGGGCGATCCAGGGCTATGGCAAGGGCGCCATCGTCGGCGCTAACGGCGAGCTCGAGCATGGCGCGCTGTGGCATGTGCCCGGCGGCTACGCCATGCGCGAATTGCTGGGCGACGCCAAGGCGATCGTGCCCTCGACCAAGAAGGTCGGCGGCCCCGGCACGCGCCTCGACATCCCGGTCACCCATGTCAACGCGTCCTATGTCCGCAGCCATTTCGATTCCTTCGAGATCGGCATCACCGATGCACCCAAGGCCGACGAATTGCTGTTCGCGCTGGTGATGACGACCGGGCCGCGCATCCATGCCCGCGTCGGCGGCCTCAAGGCGAGCGAGATCAAGGGCGAGGACGGCCTGCGATGAAGGCGAAGATCCGCAAGATCGTCACCATCCTCGACGAGACCCATAGCGAGCTCGGCCGCCCTGTTTCCCCGCCGATCAAGCGCGCTGCGGCGGTGGCCGTGATCGCCAATCCTTTCGCCGGCACCTATCAGGACGACCTTTCCGAGCTGATCGACATTGGCGAGGAACTCGGCGACCTGCTTGGCCGCCATGCGCTCGCCGCGCTCGGCATCGAGGGCGAGGCGGTCCAGGGCTATGGCAAGGCCGCTGCCGTCGGCGAGGATGGCGAGCTGGAGCATGCCGCCGCGATCCTGCATCCCAAGCTCGGTGCGCCGCTGCGCAAGCTCTTGGGCAAGGCGCCGGCGCTGATCCCGTCCTCGAAGAAGCGCGGCTCGCTCGGCGTCGTCCTCGACGTGCCGCTCGGCCACAAGGCCGCGGCCTATGTCCGCAGCCATTTCGACGGCATGGAGGTCCGCATTCCCGATGCGCCGCGCGCCGGCGAGATCGTCGTCGCGGTCGCCCTGACCAGCGGCGGTCGGCCGCTGCCGCGCGTCGGCGGGCTCACCCATGCCGAGGCCAAGGGCGAGGACGGGCTGCGGTAGAAGATCTGCGCGATAGCGAGACGGAAGCGCGGGGAACCCTCTCCTGTAACGAGAGGGCAGGGTGAGGTGTAGGCCATCCGACCAGTTCCGCGAGGGCTCACGGCACGGTCGGTTCAGGCTCACGTTTTCAGTCCGAACACCTCACCCTACCCCTCTCCTTCCAGGAGAGGGGATCCCGCGGTTCAATGCCCAGCCTTCCGCGCCTTCGTCACGGCCGCCTCGATTCCCTCCCAGGCCGGCTTGCCCGGCGCAAACCGCCCGCGCAGATAGGCCGCCAGCTCCACAAGCTGACGATCGTCGAGCGCGGTCGCGAAGGAGGGCATCGAGCCGATGCCGTGCTGGCCGCCTTCGAGCAGCATGTTGACGAGATTGGTCGGCTTTCCCGCATGCAGCTTCGAGGACAGGCCGAGCGCCGGTCCGGCATTGAGCGGCGGTGCGGCGCGGCCGGTCTCGTGGCAGGCAGCGCAGGCGCCTTCATAGAGCCGCGCGCTCGGCGAGGTCGCGGGGTTGGCCGCGGAGGCTGTCATCGCCTCGATCCGCATGGCGCGCCCGGCGGCCTCGGCCTCGGGCAGCGGCTCGTTCAACGAGACCAGATAGGTCGCCATCGCCCGGATATCGGCGTCGGGCAATTCTCTGAGCTCGGCGATGACCGGCGCCATCGGGCCGGCGGCGGCACCGTGGTACTGCGAGGTGCCGGTCTTGAGATAGGCATAGAGCTGCGCCTCGCTCCACGGGATCGGCCCGGCCGAAAGCTTGGTCAGCGCCGGCGCGGTCCAGCCTTCGGCTTCGCCGCCAGTGAGATAGGCGCTGCCGCCCTTCTCGGCGCCGAGCGCGTTACGCGGCGTGTGGCAGGCGCCGCAATGGCCGAGCCCGTCGACGAGATAGCGCCCGCGATTCCATTCGGCCGAGCGCGCCGGATCGGGTTTCAGCTCGCCGCCCCGGTTGAACAGCAGGTTCCAGCCGGCCAGCAGCGGGCGCAGGTTGAACGGGAAAGTGAGTTTGCTCGGCTCGTTCTCCTGCCGCACCGCCGGCTGCGACATCAGGAAGGCGTAGAGCGCCTGCAGGTCGGCCTCGCTCGCCTTGGCGAAGCTCGGATAGGGGAAGGCGGGGTAGAGCTGACGGCCGTCGCGATGCAGGCCGGCGCGCATCGCCCGCTCGAAGGCGGCATAGGACCAGCTGCCGATACCGGTCTCGGCGTCCGGCGTGATGTTGGTGGTCAGCACAGTGCCGAACGGGGTCGGCAGAGCAAGCCCGCCGGCATAGGGCACGCCGTCCTTAGCCGTATGGCAGGTGGCGCAGGCGCCGAGCGCTGCGAGCTGGCGGCCGCGCTCGATCGTCGCCGCAGACCAGGTCGACGGGTCCGGCCGGGCGATCGGCGCGATCGACGGCGCGAAGGCGAGCGAGACCGCGGCGAAGGTCGCAGCGCCCGCCACGGCCGCGCCGAGCTTGCTCCACCAGGGCAGGCGTCTTGCCGGCTCGCGCGGCGGCGGCTTCAGCAATGGCGTGCCGTTGAGGCCGGCGAGCACGCGCTCGGGCGTCAGCGGCAATTCGCGGAAGCGCACGCCGGTCGCGTCATAGACGGCATTGACGATCGCCGCCGCGCTCGGGACCGAAGCCGACTCGCCCGCGCCCATCGGCGGCAGATGTTGGCGATCCATCAGCATGACGTCGATCGCCGGCAATTCCGGGAAGGTCAGCACCGGATAGGAGCCCCAGTCGCGGCTGGCGACGGCGGTCGTCTGCGAGAAGGTCACCTCCTCGCGCAGCACCCGGCTGGTCGATTGCAGGACGTTGCCATGGATCTGGTGCGTCACCCCGGCGGGGTTGACCATCATGCCGGTGTCCTGGCCGACGGTGACGCGGCTCACCGTCACTTCGCCGGTCGTGCGGTTGACCGCGACATCGGCGACCCAGGCGGCCCAGGCGGCGCCGACGCCCGGCCAGCTGCCATGGACATAGCGCGCCTGGGCGAAGCCGCGCCCGCGCATGATATCGCCGTCCTGCTCCATGCGGGGGCCGACATGCGATTGCCAGTTCGCCCGCTCGGCAGTGGCGCGCGTCAACTCGGCAGCGCGCTCGTCGTTGATATGGAGCAGGCGGAATTCGACGGGATCGACGCCGGCCTCATGCGCCAACTCGTCGATATAGCTCTCATGGGCGAAGACGTTCGGCATCGCCGAGACGCCGCGCAGCCAGGACGCGCGCACGATCGGCGGCATATCATAGGCCGTCAGCCGCATGTTCTCGTAAGTGTAGGACGGCACCGCGGTGCGATCGCCCATCCTGAGCGTCGCCGGCTGGTTGGGGATGCGCCCGGTCAGCAGCAGCGCCAGGGTCGGGGCGGCGTTGGACGGGTACCAGGTGTGGAAGTCGTAGGCTTTCAGGGACCCGCCGGGGCCGAGCCCGCCCTTGATGTCGATCAGCTGAGCGGCGCCCTTCGGCTCCCAGAGATGCTCCTGCTCGCGGGTGAGCTGGACCCGCACCGGCGCGTCGACGGCGCGCGACAGCAGCACGGCGTCGGCAACGACGTCGTCGGCGCAGTTGCGGCCATAGCAGCCGGCGGCCTCGAAGCGGATGACGTCGATCCGTTCCTTCGGCAGGCCGGTGAGCACGGCAAGGTCGTTCTGCAGCGGATAGGGGTTCTGGCTGCCGGTCCAGACGGTGATGCCGTTCGCGCGCACATCGGCAACGGCGCAGGACGGGCCGATCGAGCCATGCATGTGGTAGGGCCAGACATAGGTGCGATCGAGCCGGGTCTCCAGGTTCTCCAGCGCGGCGTCGACATCGCCTTCCTCGGCGAGCAGGCGCGGCGTCGAGGGATGAGTCCGCAGCGCCTGGCCGAGATCGGAGAGGTCCGGCGGCGTGAACTCGCGCCATTGCGTCCTCAGCTTGAGCGCGGCTTCCGCCGCCTGCTCCTCGCGCTCGGCGACGATGCCGATGAAATCGCCCTCGATGACCACGGCGCGGATGCCGGGCACGTCGGCGATCGAGTCGCGATCGACCGCGATCAGGCTCTTGCCGACGAAGTCGCCGGCGTCCATGCCTGCATAGGGCGGGCGCACCACCCGGCCATGCAGCATGCCGGCGACGCGGACATCGTGGACGTAAGTGAAGCTGCCGGTGACCTTGGCCGGGATGTCGACGCGGGCGACCGAGCGGCCGACCAGCCTGTGCTGATCGACCTGCTTGAACTCGGCGCTGCCGGCCAGCGGCAGCAGGGTGCGCTCATTGGCGAGCAGCGTGTCGAGCGCGATCGCCGGTGCCGTCTCGCCCTTGCGCGAGATCACGCCGTCGCTGAGCGCGATCTCGTCCTCGCTGCAGCTCAACGCAGCGGCCGCAAGCGCGATCAATCTGGCCCGGATCTGCGTCGCCGCAATCCGTATCGCCAGCGAGGTGACCTGGATCGTCTCGCTGGCGATGGTCGGGCCCTGATCGGGGGTATCGGCGGTGTCGCCGAGCACCATCTCTACGGAGTCGAAGGGGAAATCGAGTTCCTCCGCCACCATCTGGGCGAGTGCGGTGCGGATGCCGGTGCCGAGATCGACATGGCCGTTGAAGGCGAGGATGCGACCCTCCGCCGTCAGGCAGACATGCAGGTCGAGCCCGTCCTCGGGCGCGGCATCGGCGGCGGCGCCCTTGCGCGGCGCGACCACGCCGATCACGCCGGCGCGCTTCAACAGCGCCTTACGGGAAAGCGGCTCGCTCATGGTGCAGCCGCGTCCTGCCGGCCGCGTTCGGCCGCGAGCAGCACCGCCCTGACGATCTCGACATGGGTGCCGCAGCGGCAAAGATTATGGCGCAGCGCCTCGCGCACTTCCGCCTCGCTCGGGTTCGGCTGCACGTCGAGGAAGGCCTTCGCCGTCATCACCATGCCCGAGATGCAGTAGCCGCATTGCGCGGCCTGCGCGTCAATGAAGGCCTGCTGCAGCGGATGCGGCGCGTTGAGGCTGCCGAGCCCTTCGAGCGTGACGATCTCGCGGTCTTCGGCCAGCCTGACCGGTAGGGCGCAGGCGCGGGCCGCCTGGCCGTCGATCAGCACGGTGCAGGCGCCGCATTCGCCGAGGCCGCAGCCGAATTTCGGGCTGTTGAGCGCGAGGTCGTTGCGCAGGAAGAACAGCAGCGGCGTCTGGGGCTCGCCCTTGATCTCATGGCTCGCGCCGTTGACGCGAAGCGTGAAGCGCTTCGTCGTCCTCATGGCTCGCCCAGGCGGGGCGAGGCGCGCCTGATCGTCCTGATCGTCACGGCCACCGAGATCGTTCGTATACGAATGAGAATAATGACAAATCGAAGCGCCCCGCAAGCGGGATTTCGAGCATGCGCCATGCTCGGGCCAGACGTAAGCGACGGAGGCGCGGGGAACCCTCTCCTGTAAGGAGAGGGCAGGGTGAGGTGTCGGCCGTTGGACCAATGACGCGAGCGCTCAACGCGCGATCAGGTTCCGGCCAACGTTTTCAGTCCGAACACCTCACCCCTACTCCTCTCCTTCCAGGAGAGGGGTTCCCGCGGATGTCACATCTGCCAACCGTTCAATGCCCGACCGACGGGATCTTCTCCGCCGGCGGGGTGTTGCGGCTGATGCCGCTGCGGACGATGCCGTCGATGACGATCATGCCGATGCCGGGCAGGTCGCCGAGCTGGATCGAGTCGAGGAAGTTCCTGCCGGCCGAGTGCTGGGCCTTGTCCATGAAGACGAAATCGGCGGCGCGGCCGACCTCGATCAGCCCGCAATCGAGGCTGCGCATCCGGGCGGTGTTGCCGGTGGCGAAGCAGAACGCCACCTCGGCCGGGACATCGCCGAGCGAGGACAGCATCGAGACCATCCTGATGATACCGAGCGGCTGCACGCCCGAGCCGGCTGGCCCGTCCGTGCCGAGGATGACGCGCTTCAACTCGTCCATCTCGCGGGCGACGCGCAGGGTATAGAGCGCGGCGCGCTCATTGCCGTTGTGCACCAGCTCGAGGCCGCGCTTGCAGCCCTCGCAGATGCAGCGGATTTCCTTGTCCGGCAGGGCGGTGTGGCCGCCATTGATGTGGCCGACCACGTCGGTATCGGCCTCCAGCACGACATCGGCGCCGATCAGCCCGGAGCCGGGGATCGAGGGGCCGCCGGTATGGATCGTCGACTGGATGCCGTATTTCCGGGCCCAGGCGACCATCTCCTTCGCCCGCGCACCGTCCTTGACGCCGCCGAGCCCGACCTCGCCGAGCAGCTTCACGCCGGCATCGGCCAGGTCCTTGAAGTCCTGCTCGACCATGCCGGGCTCGATCACCGGCGCGCCGGCATGGACCTTCACGCCGCCCGGCCGGAAGGCTGTGAAGGCGCGCTGCGCATAGATCGCCATCGCCTTGAGGCCGACAATGTCCTTGGGCCGGCCGGGGGTGTGGACCTCGCCGGCCGAGATCATGGTGGTGACGCCGCCATGCATGGTCGAATCGATCCAGCCAAGCTGGTTCTGGCGCGGCGTCCAGTCGCCGGCGACCGGATGGACATGGCTGTCGATCAGCCCGGGCGAGAGCACCGTGCCATTGGCGTCGATGACGGTGTCGGCCTGGTCGGTGTCGAGGTCCTTGAAGCGGCCGACCGCAGCGATCCGGCCGCCGATCGCGACGAGCGTGTCGGCTTCCAGGATCGGGCGCTCGATGTCGCCGGAGAGCATCAGGCCGATATTCTTAACCACCAGCTTGTGGGTGCTGCTGACCGTCGTCGCCTGCTGCTCAGCCATCGTATCCGCCCTGTCGTCGTTGTCCGAAACCTGCCGCCATCCTCATCGCCACAAGCCCGATTGACAAGCGCAGAGGGACGCGACATATTGTTTGTACACGAATGAATTTCTGCCCCGTCCGGACCCGGCTGTCAAGCAGCAAGGATCGCGCATGCCTTACGCCGTCACCAGCGCCTGCATCCGTTGCAAGTACATGGATTGCGTCGAGGTCTGTCCGGTGGACTGCTTCTATGAAGGCGAGAACATGCTCGTCATTCATCCCGACGAATGCATCGACTGCGGCGTCTGCGAGCCGGAATGCCCGGCCGAGGCGATCGTCGCCGACAGCGCCGACGGAGCCGAGCAGTGGCTGGCCTTGAATGCGAGGCTGGCGCCGCTCTGGCCGAACATCACCCAGAAGAGCGAGCCGCCGGCCGACGCCGACGACTGGAAGGGAATACCGGACAAGATCGACCTGCTTTCCGAACGTCCGGCAATGTGATATTGGGTGGCCTGCATCCGATAATCTGCTAAATCGCTAGACTATCTAAGGATCGACGAGATGAGCAATTTCTACGAGGAGCGCGTCCTCTCCGTCCATCACTGGACCGACACGCTCTTCAGCTTCACGACGACCCGCGACACGACCTTCCGCTTCAAGAACGGCCAGTTCACCATGATCGGGCTCAAGGTCGGCGAGAAGCCGCTGCTGCGCGCCTACAGCGTCGCCAGCACCAATTACGACGAGAACCTCGAGTTCTTCTCGATCAAGGTGCCGGACGGTCCGCTGACCTCGCATCTGCAGAACCTGCAGGTCGGCGATCCCATCATCGTCGGCAAGAAGGCGACCGGCACGCTGGTGCTCGACAATCTCAAGGACGGCAAGCGCCTGTTCCTGCTCGGCACCGGCACCGGCCTGGCGCCCTTCCTGTCGCTGATCCGCGATCCCGAGACCTATGAGCGCTACGAGAAGGTCGTGCTCATGCATGGCTGCCGCCAGGTCTCCGAGCTCGCCTATGGCGAGCGCATCCAGCAGGAACTGCCGAACGACGAATTCCTCGGCGAGATGATCCGCGAGCAGCTGATCTACTATCCGACCGTGACGCGCGAGCCCTTCCGCAATCGCGGCCGCATCACCGATCTCATCACCTCCGGCCAGCTCTACAGCGATCTCGGCCTGAGCCCGTTCGATGCCGAGGGCGATCGCTTCATGCTCTGCGGCAGCCCGCAGATGCTGGTCGACCTCAAGCAGATCTTCGAGGAGCGCGGCCTGGAAGAGGGCAATCACGGCGAGGCCGGCGACTACGTCATCGAGAAGGCCTTCGCCGAGCGCTGAGACCCGGCGAGCATCGTTTCGAGCGGCCGGCCTGTCCCGCAGGCCGGCCGTTCTGTTTTCACGGCCCACGCGGCGCATTTTGCCGAACACGCCTCGGCCTGCTACCTGTCCGGCAAATCACTGCAACCGACGAGCAGCGCCATGACCGACACCCTCCCCGACCGGCTGTCCTCCAACCCCAACAGCCCCTTCTACAACGAAGAGCTGCTGGCGAAGGATATCGGCGTCCGCTTCAAGGGCGTCGAGAAGACCAATGTCGAGGAATACTGCATCAGCGAGGGCTGGGTCCGCCTCACCGCCGGCAACGCCAAGGACCGCCATGGCAACCCGATGACGGTGAAGCTCAAGGGCACGGTCGAGCCTTACTTCCGCAACGCCGAGTGACGGATCTCTGCCTTCAGATCCAGCCTGGCCGAACCCATGGGATCGACCCTGCCGAAGTTGGCAGGGTCGCCGAATCCCTCGGTGCCGCCAGTGGTCTTGTCTCGCGCTTCGCTATCGTTTCCGGTGAAGGCTGGACCAATCTGATGTTCGCGACGCAGCAGCCGGCGGTACTTTGGGGGCTGCTGTGGCGCGAGTTGTTCGGCCGCGCCGCGTTCGCCGAGCGCCTACGCGAATGCAGCATGCGGTGTGCGAAGGCTCCCATGGCTGGGACGACTATCTCCTGCTCCACCATTTCGATCGAGCGCTGCCGCTGGATCAGCTGTCTTGACGCCGCTTCAGGCTAGGTTCTTGTAGAAAAAGGTCGAGCCGCAATCGCGCCCGTCGGGCATCAGCGCATAGCGCGGAATGGTGCCGAGCTCCGTCCAGCCCAAACGGTTGTAGAGGCGGCGGGCCGCCCCGGCCTCGTCGGTGTCGAGCACCAGCAGATCGCGCCCGAGCGCCAGCGCCTCAGCCTCCGCCGCCCGCATCAGCGCCTCGCCAATGCCGCGCCGGCGCGCTCGCGAATGCACCAGCACCTTGGCGATCTCGGCGCGGTGCGGCTGGTTCGGCTTCCCGACCGGATGGAGCTGGGCCGTGCCGACGATGCCGCTGTCGTCGCGTGCGACGAAGAGCAGGACGCGCCCGGCGGCGACCTCGGCCGCGATGCTACGCCAGAATCCCTCGAAATCGGCTGATGTGTTCCAGTCCATGAAGCCGACGGAGGCGCCGTTGGCGACGGAATCGCGCAGGATTTCCGCCAGCGCCGGTACGGCTGCCCGCGCCCCATCCCCGTCGAGCTGCTCGACCGCCACGTTGTCCGGCCCCGTCATGATCTGCCTCCTTGCACCGCCAATGAGCGGCGCGATCTACTATGCAAGATTAATTCCAACATAGTGGATCATGCGGTGCAAGCTCGCCGCGACCCGCCGTCAACCTGGATTTTACGACGTTCGGCGAATTCCGGTCTCTCCCGCCCAAATCCGGCAGGTGATTTCCGAAAAAGTCACGGGCTCGCGTTTTGCTGGAGGCCGGAAGACGCCGGAAACGGCGCCGGCGCGAGGGGAGGCGTCGATGAACAGGGGGCTGGAATTCATCGGTCGCTCGGTGGTCCGCTTCATCACGCGTGGCAAGCCGCAGAGCGGGCCGGTCGACCGCAAGGCCTTGGCGAGGCTCGAAGCTGCACTCCGACCCGGCGACGTGCTCCTGATCGAAGGCCATATGAAGGTTTCGGCCGCGATAAAATACCTGACCCAGTCGACCTGGTCGCATGCCGCCATCTATGTCGGCGACACCGGCAAGGTCAGCCCCGAGGGCGAGCCGCTGGTGCTGGCAGAGGTCGAGATGGATGTCGGCTGCGTGCTCTCGCCCCTGTCGAAATACGGCGCCTTCGGCACCCGCATCTGCCGGCCGCAGGCGCTCGATCGGGAAGGCCGCCAGATCGCCGTCGACTACGTGCTGGAGCGGCTCGGCACCCAATACGATCTCAAGAACATCCTCGATTTGGCGCGCTGGCTGATTCCGGTGCCATGGGCACCCGCGAGCCTGCGCCGGCGCATGATCGCGCTCGGCTCCGGCGATCCGACGCGGGCGATCTGCTCGACCCTGATCGCCCAGGCCTTCGAGGCGGCGCGCTATCCGGTCCTGCCGACTGTCGAATACGCGCAGGCGATGGACGCCGACGATTTCCGGGAAATCCTGCACATCCGGCATCACTCGCTCTACATGCCGCGGGATTTCGACATCTCGCCCTATTTCTCGGTGGTGAAGCCAACCTTGGAGGCCGGTTTCGACTACAAGGCGCTGAACTGGGCTCAGGAACGGTTGCTCGCGGCGGAGTGAAACGGCCTTCGCCTGCCGCAAACCCTTGGCGCAACCCGCGCGCACTGCTATGGCGCGCGCATGAGCACCCGCAGCTTCGACAATATCCGCAACTTCTCGATCGTGGCCCATATCGACCACGGCAAGTCGACCCTCGCCGACCGGCTGATCCAGCAGACCGGCACGGTCGCCGCGCGCGACATGAGCGAGCAGATCCTCGACTCGATGGACATCGAGAAGGAGCGCGGCATCACCATCAAGGCGCAGACCGTCCGGCTCGACTACCAGGCCAAGGACGGCAAGAGCTACGTCCTCAACCTGATGGACACGCCCGGGCATGTCGACTTCGCCTATGAGGTCTCGCGCTCCTTGGCCGCCTGCGAGGGCTCGCTCCTCGTCGTCGACGCCTCGCAGGGCGTCGAGGCGCAGACGCTCGCCAACGTTTACCAGGCGCTCGACGCCGGCCACGAGATCGTCACTGTCCTCAACAAGATCGACCTGCCGGCGGCCGAGCCGGAGCGGATCAAGCAGCAGATCGAGGACGTGATCGGCCTCGACGCCTCCGAGGCCGTGCCGATCTCGGCCAAGACCGGCCTCAACATCGAGGGCGTGCTGGAAGCGATCGTCGAGAAGTTGCCGGCGCCGAAGGGCGATGCCGAGGCGCCGCTCAAGGCGATGCTGGTCGACAGCTGGTACGATGCCTATCTCGGCGTCGTCGTGCTCGTGCGCATCATCGACGGCGTGCTGAAGAAGGGCATGACCATCCGGATGATGCGCGCCAACGCCAGCTACGGCGTCGATCGCGTCGGCGTGTTCAAGCCCAAGATGCTCGAAGTGAAGGAACTCGGCCCCGGCGAGGTCGGCTTCTTCACCGCCTCGATCAAGGAAGTCGCAGACACCGCCGTCGGTGACACCATCACCGACGACAAGAAGCCGATCGCCGAGCCGCTGCCGGGCTTCAAGCCGGTCCAGCCGGTGGTGTTCTGCGGCATCTTCCCGGTCGACGCCGCCGATTTCGAGGTGCTGCGCGGCGCCATGGCGAAGCTGCGGCTGAACGACGCCTCGTTCTCCTATGAGATGGAGACCTCGGCGGCGCTCGGCTTCGGCTTCCGCTGCGGCTTCCTCGGCCTGCTGCACCTCGAGATCATCCAGGAGCGGCTCGAGCGCGAGTTCAACCTCAACCTGATCTCGACGGCGCCGTCGGTCGTCTATCACCTCAGGCTCCGCGACGGCTCGACGCTCGAACTGCACAACCCGGCCGACATGCCGGACGTGATGAAGATCGAATTCATCGAGGAGCCGTGGATCCGCGCCACGATCTTCACCCCGGACGAATATCTCGGCTCGGTGCTGAAGCTCTGCCAGGACCGGCGCGGCCTGCAGATCGACCTCAACTATGTCGGCGCGCGCGCCAAGGTCGTCTACGACCTGCCGCTCAACGAGGTGGTGTTCGACTTCTACGACCGGCTGAAGTCGATCTCGAAGGGCTATGCCTCCTTCGATTACCAGATCACCGACTATCGCGAGGGCGACCTGGTGCGCATGTCGATCCTGGTCAATGCCGAACCGGTCGACGCGCTCTCCATGCTGGTCCACCGCTCGCGCGCCGATGCCCGCGGCCGCGCGATGTGCGAGAAGCTCAAGGAGCTGATCCCGCCGCATATGTTCCAGATTCCGGTGCAGGCGGCGATCGGTGGCAAGATCATCGCCCGCGAGACCATCCGGGCGCTGCGCAAGGACGTGACGGCCAAGTGCTATGGCGGCGACGCCTCGCGCAAGCGCAAGCTTCTGGACAAGCAGAAGGAAGGCAAGAAGAAGATGCGGCAGTTCGGCCGCGTCGAGATTCCGCAGGAAGCCTTCATCGCTGCGCTGAAGATGGACGACTGAGCCGAGAGGCTCAGCCGAAGCGTTCCGGAATCAGGGAACCATCCCGCCTGACACGGTGTTGATCCTCCAGCCCTCAACCGAAGGGAGGACAGCATCGTGGACAGACGTTCTTTCCTCGCAAGCCTGATCGGCGGCCTGGCGGCGGCCGGCAGTCTCGGCACGGCCGCGCTCGCGGCGCCGCAGCCGCAGCCGGCGGCAGCAGAGCCCCCTCTGCCCGAACCTGCACCGCAGGTCGATTCAGAAGCGCTCGACAAGGCCGATGCCGAATACGCCCAGTATTATTATCGCCGCCGGCGGCGCTGGCGCAGGCGGTATTGGCGCCGCCGCCGCTACTATTACCGGCCGCGTTACTATTACCGCCGCCGCTATTACCGGCCGCGCTATTATTATCGCCGCCGCTACTGGTAGCGTCCAGCATGACCATCCTGCGCAGCCGGGCTGCGCAGGATGGAAGTACCGGTCAGAGATTGGCGCCGAGCCCGCGCAGCTCGGCCCTGAGATCGATCGGCTCGACGAAGTGGACGGCCTGCATGCCGACCGAGCGGGCGGCATCGATATTTTTCGCGCTGTCGTCGACAAAGATGCACTCGCCGGCGCTCAGCCCGTAGCGCTCCAGCAGGACGTTGTAGATCGCCGGATCGGGCTTGAGCAGGCGCTCATGCGCGGAGACGATGACGCCGTCGAAGCTCTGCAGGAAGGGGAAGCGGATCAGGCACTCCGCCCACTTCTCGCGCGAGAAATTGGTGATGGCGTAGACCTGTTCGCCCTTCGCCTTCAGCTCCGCCAGCGTTGCGACGCTGTCCTCGATCGTCGCAGGCACCGTCTCGTGCCAGCGCTCGTCATAGGCACGGATCTCGGCCTCCCATTCCGGATGCTCCGCGACCAGCAGCGCAACGGCTTCCGACCAGGGCCGGCCGCGATCCTGCTCGATGTTCCAGGCGGCGGTGCAGACATTCCCGAGGAACCAGTCGCGCTTGGCGTCGTCCGGGATCAGATCGCGATAGAGATGGAACGGATCCCAGCGCAGCAGGACATTGCCGACGTCGAACACGACCTTGCGATTGGCAGACATGGGTAGGCTTCTCCACTCCGGCTCACGGCGATGGGATCGCGCGGCTCACGTCCTTGTGCGCGAGCGGGCGTAACTTTCACACTGATTCTGGCGTATTCGCGTTGGGGCTCGACAATCAAGGTGACGAATGGCTTTCGCAGCAACAGGCAGCTACTGGCCGTGGAATGACCGGCAAGGGCGCTTCTCGGCTCTCCGTGCCGGCTGCTTTGCGCTCGTACTCGTTCCCGCCCTGATCCTCGCCTGGCAGGCCTGGAGCCATCAGCTGGGCTCGAAGCCGTGGACGCAGGCGGTGCATGACACCGGCACCTGGGCCCTGCGCATCCTCGTCATCACCCTCGCGGTGACGCCGCTGCGCCGCATCCTCGACTGGAACAAGCTGATCGGCATCCGCCGCATGCTCGGGCTTTCGGCCATGGCCTATGCCCTCGGCCACCTCTCGCTCTACTGCATCGACCTCGCCTTCGACTGGGGCCTGATCCTCTCCGAGATCGTCAAGCGCTTCTATCTCGTCGTCGGCATCACCGCCCTCATCGGTCTCGTCGCGCTCGGAATCACCTCGACCGACGGCATGATCCGCCGGCTCGGCTCCGGCCGCTGGCAGCGCCTGCACAACATCGTCTACGTGATCGCCTGCCTCGGCCTGTTCCATTTCGCGCTGCAGTCGAAGATCGACGTCACCCAGCCGGTGCTGCTGACCGGTCTGTTCGCACTGCTGATGGCCTATCGTGGCCTCAAGCGGTTCGAGATTCCGCTGAGCTTCGGCTCGCTCGCGCTGACGGCTCTCGGCGTCGGCCTCGCCACGGCGCTGGCCGAAACGGCCTGGTATGCCGTCGCCACCGGCGCCTCGGCCTGGCTGATCTTCCAGGCCAATGCCGATATCGTCGTCTACCAGGACTGGACGGCGCTACGCCCTGGCCATTGGGTCACCGCGGTCGGACTCGCGCTGGCAGTTCTGCACCTCTTCCGCAAGCCGGCGGCGAGGCCTGAGCGGCGGCAGCGCCGCCCGGCAATGGCTTCGGAGGCCGCCGGCGGCTGAGGCTCAGCCTTCGCGCCGCGCCAGCTCCAGGAGCGTCTCGATCAGCACGCGGATGGCGATGCCGGCGTCGAGTTCGGTCATGTTCTCCAGCGGCGAATGGCTGATGCCCTTCTCGCAGCGTACGAACAGCATGGCCGAGGGGCAGAGCCGCGCCATTGCCATGGCGTCATGGCCGGCGCCGGAAGGCAGGCGGCGGGCCGAGAGGTTCGAGCCGGTGCGGGCGATGCCGGTGGCGAGTGCCTCCTGCAATTCGGCCGCCATCGGCGTGGCATCCTCGCGCGAATACGGCGTGATGGTCAGGCCGACGCCGCGCCGGGCTGCGATCTCGCCGAAGCGCTGCTGGATCTGCCGCTCCATGGCGGCGACGGTCGCGCCCGATGGCGCGCGATAGTCGATCGTGAACTCGACCGCGCCGGGCACGACATTGGTGGCGCCGGGATCGGGCCGGAACACGCCGACCGTGCCGACGGCCTGGTCATGGCCGCCGGCGATCTCCTCCAGCGCCAATGCCATCTCGGCGGCGGCGGTCAGCGCATCCTTGCGGAGCTTCATCGGCACGGTGCCGGCATGGCCGGCCTCGCCGCTGACGCGCACGGCGGCGCGGCTCTGGGCATTGATCGCGGTGACGATGCCGACCGCCTCGCTCTCGACCTCGAGCACCGGGCCCTGCTCGATATGGACTTCGAGATAGGCCCTGACCGAGCCCGGCTTGCGCGCGAGCGCGGCGATGCCGGCCGGGTCGCCGCCGAAGGCGACGAGCGCGTCACGTAAGCTCACGCCGTCGGCATCGCGCGACTCGAGCCAGGCCGGATCGTAATGGCCGATCAGCGCCGAGGAGGTCGAGAGCGAGGTCGGGAAGCGCACCGTCTCCTCGTCGCCGAAGGCGACGACTTCGAGCGCGAAAGGCAAGGTGATGCCGGCATCGCGGATCGCCTGCGCGGCCAGGATGCCGGCGACGACGCCGAGATTTCCGTCGAAGCGGCCGCCGTCGCGGACCGTGTCGATATGCGAGCCGATCAGCACCGCCGGCAAGCCGGGGGTCGCGCCTTCGCGCCGCCCCTGCACCGAGCCGGCGGCGTCGATGAAGGCGCTCAGACCCGCGACCTCCATCGCGCCCTTGACGTATTCCGCCGCCTGCCGGTGCGATGGTGAGAGATAGAGCCGGGTGATCTTGCCAGGCTCGTCGCTGAAGCGGTTGATGCCGGCGAGGGTGGCGAAGGCGCGGGCGCCGAGGACGGCGGGAGAAGGCAGGGCGGTGGTCATGGGTTCAATCTAGAGGGCCGGCCATAGCGATGGCCAGCCCGCATTTGTACGGCAGGTTCGATTTGGCTGTCAGTAAGTCGCGCGCCCACCCGACAGGTCGAAGACCGAGCCGGTGGTGAAGCTGTTCTCGGCCGAGGCCAGGAAGGCGACCATCGAGGCGACCTCCTCCGGCAGCAGGAAGCGCCCGCGCGGGATCTTGGCCAGCATGTAGCCGATATGCTCCTCGCTCATCTGGTCGAAGATGCGGGTGCGGGCGGCCGCCGGGGTGATGCAGTTGACCGCGATGTCCTGCTGCGCCAGCTCCTTGCCGAGCGACTTTGTCAGGGCGATCACCGCCGCCTTCGAGGCCGAATAGGCCGAGGCGTTGGGATTGCCTTCCTTGCCGGCGATCGAGGCGACCAGCACCAGCCGCCCGTAATTGCGCTTGAGCATGCCGGGGATCACCGCCTGGCAGCAATGCAGGGTACCGTCGACATTAAGGCGCATGATCTTGGCCCATTCGTCGAGCGGATACTCCCAGGTCTTCAGGTTCGGCCCGGCGATGCCGGCGCTGGTGACGAGGATGTCGACGCTGCCATGGCGCTGTTCCAGCTCGGCGGCGGCCGCATTCACCGCCCTGGGGTCGGTCACGTCGATCGCAAGCCCGCTCGCGGCCGGGCCGATCGCGGCAGCTGCCTCATTGGCGAGCTTGCCGTCGAGATCCCAGATCGCGATCTTGGCGCCGCTGGCGGCGAGACGCTCGGCAACGGCGCGGCCGATCCCCTGTGCGCCGCCGGTGATGATGGCGACGCGGCCCTTTAAATCGATTTGGTTCATTGAAAGGATGCCCCTTGTGACGTCGGGCGAAGCCTAACCGAAAGGGCGCGTCGACGAACATCCCATTTCACATGAGAGGGTTGCATTCGCCCGGCGTCGCGAGCGCGAAGCCCGAGCAGCCGGGCGCCGGTTACATCCTTGGGCGCAGATGGAGTAGCGCCGGAAATTGCGGCTGGCCGGGGCTCGGCCGCGGAGCCGCGATCCGCTATTCTTCTGGCGCGTTCCCGAGACTGAGATCGTCCCGTCATGCGCGCCGTGTTCTACGAAGCCAACGGACCTGCGCGGGAGGTCCTGCACGCCGGCGATGTCCCGGTTCCAGAACCGGGACCCGGAGACGTGCGGGTGCGGCTGTGGGCATCCGGAGTCAATCCGTCGGACGTGAAGAGCCGCGGACACCGCAAGCTGGCTTATCCGCGCGTGATCCCGCACAGCGATGGCGCCGGTGAGATCGAGGCGGTCGGTGACGGTGTTCCGCAGTCGCGGATCGGCGAGCGCGTCTGGGTCTGGAACGGGCAATGGCAGCGCCCGTTCGGAACCGCGGCCGAGCGGATCGTGCTGCCGGCCCGGCAAGCCGTGCGCCTGCCCGACAATGTCGGTTTTCCGGAAGGGGCCACCTTGGGGATACCCGCACTGACTGCCTTTCATGCCGTCGCGCTGGCTGGCGTTGACGACGGCGCGACAGTGCTCGTCTCGGGCGGGGCCGGTTCGGTGAGCCAGTATGCCATCCAGTTCGCCAGGTCGCGGGGTGCAAGCGTCATCACGACGACCTCTTCACCGGAGAAGGCCGCGGCCGCGCGTGAAGCCGGCGCCGATCATTGCATCGACTACAGAAGCGAGGATGTCGGTGCGCGTGTCGCCGAGATCACCGGCGGACGCGGCGTCGACGCGATCGTCGAGATGAACCTGTCGGCCAATGCCGGATTGATACCGGCCGTGCTGCGGCCGAAGGGCAGCGTGATCGTCTATGGTACCGATGCGGAGGCGACGCTTCCCGCCTTCGCCTGCCTGGTCAACTCCGTCACCTTGCGTTTCTTCCTGATCTATCAGCTCGAGATGGAGCAGCGCGATCGCGCCATCGCCGGCGTCACCGGCGCGCTCGAACAGGGCTGGTTGGTCAGCCGCATCGGGCCGACCTTCCCGCTCGCCGAAACCGCGGCGGCGCATGAAGCGGTGGAACAGGGGACGATCGGCAACGTCGTCGTGACCATCTCCTAGGAGCGATCCGGGTGACGGCGTCAGCGCCCGTCAGCGCGCATTGCGGAAGGCGCGCGGGCTGAACACGGTGCGCAGGAGGATGCCGAGGTCGAGCCAGAACGACCAGTTGTCGATGTACCAGTGATCATAGGCGACGCGCTTGGCCATCTTGTCGTCGGTGTCGGTCTCGCCGCGCAGGCCGTTGACCTGGGCCCAGCCGGTGATGCCGGGCTTGACGTTGTGGCGCCGGGCATAGAGCGCGATCTTGCGCTGGAACTCGCGGTCATGGGCGAGCGCGTGCGGGCGCGGGCCGACCAGCGACATCTGCCCGGCGATCACGTTCAGGAGCTGCGGCAGCTCGTCGAGATTGTAGCGCCGCAGGAAGCCGCCGATCCGGGTGATGCGCGGATCGTTGCGCGTCGCCTGCTTGACCACCTCGCCGTCATCCGTCGTCGTCATCGTCCGGAACTTGAAGATCCGGAACGGCTCCTGGTTGAAGCCGTAGCGGCGCTGCAGGAATAGCACCGGGCCCTTCGAATCGAGCTTGATCGCGAGTGCGATCAGCAGCAGCGCGGGCAGGCTCGCGACCAGGATCGCGCTCGCGGCGAAGACGTCGAAGACGCGCTTGAACATGATCTGGGCGAAGGACAGGGCCGGGCGCGTCAGCCTGAGCGAGGCGAGCGAGCCGACCCGCACGATGTGCGGGTTGTCGAAGCGGTCCATCACCCGCTCCGGCGTCAGGTGGATCGCGACCGGCAGGTTCATGAAGGCGTCGATGCAGGCATCGATCGTCTCCTGGTCCGACCAGGGCAGGGCGATGAAGACCGCGTCCGGCTTGAGGTCGCGGGCGCGGGCCGAGGCCGTGGCGAGGTCGGCGGCGAGCGCCGCCTGCGGGTCGTTGATCCGGCGCGGATCGTTGCTGCGCAGGAAGGCGACGTCGACGATCGAGAAGCCGATGTTCCAGGGCTGGTGCCGGGCGACGAAGGACATCACCTCGCTTTCGCGGCCGATCAGGAACACCCGCTCGGAGGTGATCCGGCCGGTCTTTGACGCCATCGAGATGGTGCGCACGATCGCCGAGCGGGCGAGCGCGATCAGCGGCACGCCGGCGACATAGGTGACGAGCACGACCGCGCGCGAATACTGGTCGTTGATCTTGGCCATGAAGACGATGGCGACGAAGGCGATCATCGTCAGGTTCCAGACCCCGAAGGCCGAGGCGATCTGACCCTTGGTCGAGAGGTAGTTCTCCAGCCGGTAGCGGCCGCGCATCAGATTGGTGAAGACGAAGATCGCGGCGATCATCGAGGCGAGCTCGGCGGTGACCTTGTCGTTGCCGAGATGGCGATAGGCGACGAAGTGGTAGAGCAGCGAGGTACCGCCGACCACGGTCAGCACGGCTACCGCATCGACCAGGGCGGTGATCAGGCCGATCCAGTGACGTAAGGCATTGGCGCGCTGGTCGGCCGCCGTGGCGACTTCGTAGTTCAGGTCGTTGACACTCATCATGCCGCGCTCGCTCGGTCGCAAGCGGTCCGAATTCGGCACAGGGGATGCGCCGGAGGCCGCCTCGGCCGTCGAGGTGGCAAGGGTAATGCCGGTGGAGCAGGCGGCCGGATTCGCGAAAAGTCCGGCGAAATCGGGCAGGAAGGGATGGGTTCGGCCGCCGCACCTGGGGAGCGCGTGCCATTCCGGGACAGTGCACGAGACAGGGCCGGCCGCCCGCTACGGCATTGGTGGAAGGCGCCGTTCACCCTATGGCTGGGTTCTGCTTGACCGCGGCAGGGATCGCGCGGAGACAGGATGTCGTACCGTCAGCATGGCGATGCCTGCGCCCGCAGCGATCGAGATGAACGTCGTTCTCTTCCAGACTTCGCAGCGACGGGCTCCCGCCGCACCGCCCGAGCCGCCGCGACGCGACATCGCCGGCGTCCCGGTCGCGGCGCTAAGCCGGCAGGAGGCGCTCGCGCTGATCGAGCACGCCTTCGAGGAGCGCAGCCACCTGCAGCTCGCCTATTGCAATGCCAATCTGGTCAACATCGCCGCGCGCGAGGCGGGCCTGCGCGAGCGCCTCGCCGGTTTCCTGGTCCTGCCCGACGGGATCGGCGTCGATATCGCCTCACGCCTGCTCTATGGCGCGGCCTTCCCCGCCAATCTCAATGGCACCGATTTCACGCCGGCGATCCTCGCCGCCCGCAGGCGGCCGCTGCGCGTGATGCTGCTCGGGGGAAGGCCCGGCGTCGCCGAGCGTGCCGCGGCACGACTGGCCGCCGACTATCCGCAGCATCGCTTCGCGGTGCTGAGCCATGGCTATTTCGCGGCTCAGGACGAGGCCGCCCTGCTGGCGCGGCTCGAACGCGAGCGGCCCGACCTGCTGCTGGTCGCCTTCGGCAATCCGCGCCAGGAGCACTGGATCGCCGACCGGATCGATGGCCGTCACTGCACGGTGGCCGCCGGCATCGGCGCGCTGTTCGACTTCCTCGCCGGCGAGGTGGCCCGCGCCCCAGAAACTTTCCGCACCCTGCGGATCGAATGGCTCTATCGCCTTTGGCTCGAGCCGCGCCGGCTCTGGCGGCGCTATGTCGTCGGCAATCCCGCCTTCCTGCTGCGCGTGCTGCGCCAGAAGCTGGCCGGGCGCGGCGCCTGACGGCGCTTACGGCTTCTTCCCGACGATGAAGCCGAAGAGCGGCCCGGCGCCGATCATCACCAGGAAGACCCGGATGATGTGATGCGCCGCGACGAAGGCGACCTCGGTGTGCAGCGCCAGCGCGATCAGGCTCATCTCGGCGAGACCACCTGGCGAATAGGCCAGGATCAGCGGCACCGGCTGGTGGCTCGAGACATGCGACACCGCGAAGGCGAAGACCAGCGTCAGCGCTACCAGGATCACGGTCGAGCCCAATGAGATCAGCAGGATGCGCAGGATCGCCTGCGGTGGCGTGCCGACGAAGCGGCAGCCGATGGTGACGCCGAGGATGAGCTGGGCGACGTTGACGATCTCGTAGGGCGGTACGGAATCGCTGAGGCCGACGAGATGGACGATGGCCGAGACCAGCATCGGCCCGAGCAGCTGCTTCGCCGGCATCCGCAGCGCATGGGCGAGCATCACCCCGGCGATCGCGCTGGCGACCAGCCAGAACCAGCCCAGCGCCGATGTCTGGAACATCGACGGGCCGGTATTGCGGTTGATGCCGAGCGAGACGCCCTCGAGCCATTGCACGATGAAGGGCAGCGTCATCACCACCAGCAGGATGCGGGCGGAATGGATCAGCGCGATGGTGCGGGCATCGCCGCCCTTCTCCTCGCCGGTGATCACCATCTCGACCAGGCCGCCCGGCATGCCGGAGAAGAAGGCCGTCACCGGATCGTAGCCGGCGACGCGGCGGAAATAGCTGACGCAGCACAGGCCGCAGGCGACCATGAACAGCACGAGCCCGCCGATCGTCGGCAGCCAGTTCGGCATCTGCGCGATGATCTCCGGCTTGAAGCCGGAGCCGAGCATCACGCCGATCACCGCCGACATCGGCGGGCGGATCACCGGCGGGGCCGCGACCGGGGCGCGGGCGATGGCGGCGGCGGTGCAGAACACCATCGAGCCGAGCATCCAGGGCAAGGGTAGCCGGTAATGCGCGAAGAGCCAGCCACCGAGCGTGCCGAGCGCGAGGGCGAACAGGAAACGGCGCCAGGGAAAGCGTCGCGGCGACAATTCGCTGATGCCGTTGACCGCATCCCTCAGCAGATCCCGCATCGCCCCGATCACCTCCCTGAGACGCATATCCATGGCAGCGTCACGGCGCTGCTATACGCCATTCGCATGGCGAAGACAGGGCTTTGTCGGCATGCCGCCCTTGCCCTCGCGGCGGAGCGGGCGGACATCACGGCAACCCAGCCATGCTCGCAAGCCACTGACGAACGGGCGGAAAATCGGCGACATCTGAGTCCTGCAGATATCTGATAGGCCGTCGGCGTCTTCCGCCCGGCTCGAGGCAGCCATGAGCGAAGACCGCCTTTCGGAAGCGACAGGTCGCGGCAGCGAGGGCATCGGCCTGGCCGAAGCGCTGCCGGTCTCGCCGGAAGAGGACGGCAGTCCGGGAGAGCCTCCGGAACCATCCACATCGCACCTGGCAGCTGTTCCTCTCCCGCCGGTCCTGTCGGCCCCGTCGCGCGAGAGCTGGCTCGCCGTGCGCCGCAGTCGCGCCGGCCTGTGGTGGCGCCGGGCGAGCCCGAATCTGCGCGGCACCGTCTACATGATCACCGCGCTCCTGGTTTACGCGGTGATGGTCGGCGCCTTCAAACATCTGGGCACGGCGATCCCGCTGATCGAGACACTGATGATCCGCCAGATCATCATGAGCGCCGTGGTCGTCGCCATCGCCGGCCGCAGCCTGCCCCTGGCGTTGAAAACCGATCGTCCTGGCCTGCAGATCTTCCGCGGCCTGATCACGCTGGCCTCGATGCTGTGCGGCTTCAGCGCCCTCATCCATATCCCGTTGGCGCAGGCGACCTCGATCAGCTTCAGCCAGGTGCTGTTCGTCACCGTCGCCGCCGTGCTGATCCTGAAGGAACGCGTCGATACGGCGCGCTGGATCGCGACCGGCCTCGGCTTCCTCGGCGTGCTGATCATGCTCAATCCTTCGGGCGACGGACTGAACATCTGGGCGCTGATGTCGCTGGGCGGCGCGATCTTCGGTGCCGGCATCACCATCAGCGTGCGCATCCTCGGCACCAGCGAACGCACCGAGACGATCCTGATCTATCAGGGTCTGGTGCTGATGGTCGTCCTCGCCTGGCCGGCCTGGGCATTGTGGGTCTGGCCGACACAGGAGCAATGGTTCTGGCTGGTGCTGCTCAGCCTGTTCGGCACCGCCGGGCAATGGCTCATCACCAAAGCCTATCAGGTCGGCGAGGCGGCTGCTTTGGCGCCGCTCGATTTCAGCCGCCTGATCCTGTCCGTTTTCACCGGCTTCGTCTTCTTCGCCGAGGTGCCGTCGCCGACGACGCTCATTGGGGCCGCCATCGTCATCGGTGCGACGCTCTACACCATGCGCCGCAACGCCCGTGGCCGTCCCGGCTCCGACCTCTCCTCACCGCCCTGACCGACCATCGAGACCAGACCATGGCGCATCACCAGCTCGACGCTTCGCTCGCCACCTGCCACTGGGGTTATTTCGATGCCGGCCTGAAGCCGGTGCTGGAGATCGAGAGCGGCGACAGCGTCACCATCCGCACCGTCACCGGCGGCGCAGCGCATCAGCCCGAGGGCAATGCGACGATCCCGCCGGAAATCCACGAGATCCATGAGAAGGCCGAGCGCATGGTGCCCGGCCATATCCTCACTGGCCCGATCGCGGTGAAGGGCGCCAGGCCCGGTCAGGTGCTGGAGGTGCAGATCCGAAGCGTCAAGCCGCGCACCGATTACGGCTACACCATGTTCAGGCCGCTTGGCGGCACGCTGCCGGACGAGTTCGATTATCACGCCTTCCGCTACATCCATCTCGATCGCGAGCGGAACGTCGCGAACCTGCCCTGGGGCATGGAACTGCCGCTCGCGCCCTTCTTCGGGGTGATGGGCACGGCGCCGCCGGCGCATTGGGGCCGGGTGACCTCGCTGATCCCGCGCGCCTTCGGCGGCAATATCGACAACAAGGAGCTCGGCGCCGGGGCGACGCTCTATCTGCCCGTCTTCGTCGAGGGCGCGCTGTTCTCCTGCGGCGACGGCCATGGCGCGCAAGGCGACGGCGAGGTCTGCATCACCGCGATCGAGACCGCGCTGGAAGGCACCTTCGAGTTCCATCTGCGCGAGGACCTGTCCTTCGCCATGCCGCGGGCGGAGACGAAGAGCCACCACATCACCATGGGCATCGATCCCGACCTCGATATCTGCGCTCAGAACGCCCTGCGCGAGATGATCGGCCTGATCACCTCCAGGACGAAGCTGACGCGGGACGAGGCCTATATGCTCTGCAGCCTCGCCGCCGATCTTCGGGTGACCCAGACGGTCAACGGCTCCAAGGGCATCCACTGCATGCTGCCGAAGAGTCTGGTCCCCTGAGCCTCACAGCATCGGTAGCCCGCGCGGCTTCGGTCCGCGCGGGAAGGCCGCGTCGAGCCGGGCGATGTCGTCATCGCCAAGTTCAAGCGTGAGCGCGCCGGCATTGTCCTGCGCATGGTTCGGCTTGGCCGCTTTCGGGATCGCGAAGACGGACGGGTTGCGCGTCAGGAAGGCGAGCGCGACCTGGCGTGGGCTCGCGCCGTGGGCCATTGCGACCTCGGCGAGCACCTTGCCCTGTGCCGAGCGCTCCTCCGGGAAATCGTCCTGCCCGAACGGGCTGTAGGCAGTGACCGCGACGCCGTTCCTCTCGCACCAGGGGATCACCGCATGCTCGATCGCCCGCTCGCGTAAGTGATAGAGCACCTGGTTGCAGGCGATCCTGCCGGGCCCGGCGATCCGCAGCGCCTCGTCGAGATCGGCGACGTCGAAATTGCTGACGCCCCAGGACAGGATCTTGCCCTCGGCGCGGAGGTCCTCGAACGCTGCGAAGGTCTCCGCCAGCGGATAGGAGCCACGCCAGTGCAGGAGGTAGCAGTCGAGCCGATCAGTCCTGAGCCGGCGCAATGATTGCTCGCAGGCCTTGCGCGTTCCGGCTTTCGAGGCGTTGTGCGGCAGCACCTTCGAGACCAGGAAGACCTCATCGCGCCGTCCGGCGAGCGCTTCGCCGGTGATCTCCTCGGCGAGGCCGTCGCCATACATTTCGGCCGTGTCGATATGCGAAAGCCCGAGATCGAGCCCGCTCCGCAGTGCCGCGATCGCTTCGCCACGCGGCGCACGCTCGATGTTCCAGGTGCCCTGGCCGATCCGCGAGACCGCCGGACCGCCCTTGCCGAATGCTGGTGTCGTCATGCGCATGACCTTAGCGGTGCCCGCCGGACAAGGCCATGGCGCTGAGAGTCCTTGTCGTCGCGCGAGGAAGCTGCGATCCAATAGGCGCTTTGCGGCTGGGGAGCTGGGTTCATGCGCAGGGTCGTTGCAGCGCTGGCTTCGGCCGGCTTGGCCGTCATGCTTGCCGTCACCGCGGTGGCGGCTGAAACGGTCGAGGCGTTGCAGGCGCGCATCGACGACCGGCAGATCGCCGTCTACGTCCATCGGCCGGAGGGCGCCGGACCTTTCCCTGTGCTGGTGCTCTCCCATGGCAGCCCGCGCGATGCGGCGGGGCGGGCGGAGTTCGGCAAGGGCACGCTTGCTGCAATTGCGCGTCATTTCACTGCGCGCGGCGTCTTGGTCGCTGTGCCGATCCGGCGCGGCTATGGCGCGGAAGGCGGCGCCTGGGCCGAGGGCTACGGCGCCTGCGAGCGGGCCGAATTCCACCGGGCCGGACTGAACAGCGCGCGCGATATCCGTGCCGCGCTCGACGCGATCCTGGCGCGACCCGATGCCGATGGGCGCCGTGTCGTGCTGATGGGCGTCTCCGCCGGCGGCTGGGGTTCGATCGCCGCGGCCTCGCAATCTGTCCCCGGCCTGCTCGGTGTCGTCAATTTCGCCGGCGGTCGCGGCTCGCTGAAGGCCGGCGAGGTCTGCTCCCCGGATGCGCTCGTCTCGGCCGCCGCGCGTTATGGCGCCGGCTCACGCGCACCGCAGCTCTGGCTCTACAGCAGCAATGACCGCTTCTTCGGCCCGGAGATCGCCGGCCGGCTCCATAGCGCCTTCCAGCAGGCGGGCGGCCGGGCCGAGTTCGTCGCTGCGCCGCCCTTCGGCGAGGACGGCCATCGCTATATCCGCGCGATCGACCAGTGGCGGAGCAAGGTCGACGGCTTCCTCGCAGCGATCGGCTTCATTGGTCGCCACTGACGGTCTGGAGCAGTTCCGCAATTCTCCGAAGCGCGGAACTGCTCCAGACCTTTGTCTTATCGCATTTTCTTCACGCGAACCGGTGCCCACTTCGCTCGAAAACGCTTTCGTCTCAGCGGACCTCGACCTCGTAGCGCCCATGGCGGACCTCGCCATCTGAATAGCGCACACGGACCTCGAAGCTGTCGCGGCCGCGATAATCGGGCGCGGAGGTGTATTCGAAGGCGAGCGCGTTGCCGATCTCGCCGTCGCAATGCGCGTAGGGGCCGGGGCCATAGACCGCCTTGGCCTTGCGCGTCGCCATCCTGACCGTTCCATGCTGCGGCTTCTGGGTGAGCACTGCGGTCGGCCGCTTCACCTGCCGGCAGCTTTTGTCCATGGTCATGTAGGTCTGCTGCATGAAGGTCGGCTCGCCGGGGATGGCGCGGTCGATGCCGTCAGAGCCTCTCTCGCCGGAGGTCACGCAGCCGCCGAGCGCCCCGCAGAGCAGGATGAGCCCGAGCGTCGTCAGTTCGGAGATCGGCATGGCGCCCCTCGTCGAGCCGGCTGGTCAAACCGGCGGGGTGCCGTTGGCCGCCAGAACCTCGCCGGCGAGGTAGAGCGAGCCGCAGATCAGGATGCGCGGTGGTGCTTTCCAGTCGCGCCGGGCGATCTCCATCAGCGCCTGCTCGACGGAAGCCGCGACCTCGGCCTTCAGGCCCGCCTCACGCGCCAGCGTCGCGATCTCCTCGGCCGTGCGCGCCGCAAGCTGGTTCTGGATCGAGACCGCGAAGAGCGCCTGCGTCAGCCCCTTGAAATGGCCGAGCGTTGCGCGCGCATCCTTGGTCGCGAGCAGGCCTGCGATCATCACCAGCGGGGCCGGGTTCTTCTCTTCGAGATCGGCCATCGCCTGGGCCAGTACGCGTCCGCCATCGGGATTGTGGCCGCCGTCGAGCCAAAGCTCGGCTCCCGCAGGCGCGAGCTCGGCGAGCTTGCCGCGCGCCAGCCTCTGCAGGCGCGCCGGCCATTCGGCCTCGGTCATGCCACGCTCGAAGGCGCTGGCGGGCAGGCCGCCATAGCCGGCGGCCCGCAGGGCCGCGATCGCGGTGCCGGCATTGGTGTGCTGGTGGCGTCCGGCCAAGCGTGGCAGCGGCAGGTCGAGCAGGCCGTCGCCATCCTCATAGACCAGGCGGCCGCCATCCTCGTGGACGTTGAAATCCTGCGTGCCGACCAGGATCTTGGAGGCGCCGACGCGCTCCGCCGCCGCTTCCAGCACGGCGGTGGGCTCCGGCTCCTGCGGCGCGATCACCGCCGGGGCGCCGCGCTTGAAGATCCCGGCCTTCTCGCCGGCGATCTTGGTGACGGTGTCGCCGAGATATTCGGAATGGTCGAGCGAGACCGGCGTCACCACGGTGCAGGCCGGGTGGTCGATGACATTGGTCGCATCGAAGCGCCCGCCGAGCCCGACCTCGAGCAGCACGACATCGGCCTTGTGCTCGGAAAAGAGCAGGAAGGCGGCGGCGTTGGTGATCTCGAAGAAGGTAATGGGATCGCCGGCATTGGCCTTCTCGCAGCGCTCCAGCGCATCGACCAGCAGCGCCTCGTCGACGAAGCGGCCGCCGCCCGGCTGGCCGAGCCGGATGCGCTCATGGAAGCGGACCAGATGCGGCGAAGTGTAGACATGGACCGAGAGACCGGCCGCTTCGAGGATCGCCCGCATGAAGGCGATGGTCGAGCCCTTGCCGTTGGTGCCGGCGACATGGATCACCGGTGGCAGCTTCTTCTGCGGGTCGCCCAGCCGCTCGAGCAGGCGCAGGATGCGCCCGAGCGAGAGATCGATCAGCTTGGGATGCAGCGCGAGGAAGCGCGCCAGCAAGAGGTCGGATGTGCTCATGCGGACACCGGCTCCTTGCCGGCGGGTATCAGCCGGCAGCCGGCAGCGGCTCCGGCGCGGGGACGTTGACGGCCGGGAGCGGCTGCTTGGTCAGGAGCCGGCCGAGGCGGGCCAAAGTCGCCGGGATCTGGTGGCGATGCACGACCATGTCGACCATGCCGTGATCCTTGAGATATTCCGAGCGCTGGAAGCCCTCGGGCAGCTTCTCGCGGATCGTCTGCTCGATGACGCGCGGCCCGGCGAAGCCGATCAGGGCACCCGGCTCGGCGATATGGACATCGCCCAACATCGCATAGGAGGCGGTGACGCCGCCGGTGGTCGGGTTGGTCAGCACGACGAAATAGGGCAGGCCGGCCTTGCGCAGCATCCGGGTCGCGACCGTGGTGCGCGGCAGCTGCATCAGCGAAAGGATGCCTTCCTGCATGCGCGCCCCGCCAGAGGCGGCGAAGACGACATAAGGCGTCTTCTTCTCCAGCGCCGTCTCGGCGCCCTTGATGAAGGCTTCGCCGGCGGCCATGCCGAGCGAACCGCCCATGAAATGGAAATCCTGTACCGCGATCGTCATCGGCAGGCCCTGGACGCGGCCATAGCCGACCTTGAAGGCGTCGGCGGCGCCGGTCTTGGCGCGGGCGTCCTTGATCCGGTCGGTATAGCGCTTCTCGTCGCGGAACTTGAGCGGATCGGCTACCGCCTCAGGCAGCGGCACGTCGACCCATTTGCCTTCGTCGAAGGTCAGCCGCAGGCGGTCCTGCGCGGTGACGCGCATATGGTGGTCGGAGCCGGGAATGACGAAGCCATTGGCCTCGACATCCTTGTGGAAGACCATCTGCCCGGAATCCGGGCACTTGATCCAGAGATTCTCCGGGGTCTCGCGCTTGAACAGCGTCTTGATGCGCGGACGGACGACTTCGGAAATCCAGTTCATCGGATCATCCTCGAATTACGCAGGCGCTCAGGCCGCCTTGGAGACCGAGCGGACGCCGGCTGCGAGCTCGGCCACCAGCGAGGTGACAGCCGAAACCGTCTTTTCCGTGGCCTTGCCCTCGGCGTCGAGCGAGAGCCGGACGCGATCGACCAGCGCCGAGCCGACGACGACGCCGTCCGCGCCCTTGGCGATCGCGATCGCATCGGCCGGCGTCTTGACGCCGAAGCCGACCGCGACCGGCAGCGTGGTGTGCTGCTTGATCCGGGCGACCGCGGCGCCGACCGCGTCGTAATTGGCAATCGCGCCGCCGGTCACGCCGGTCATCGAGACATAGTAGACGAAGCCGGAGGTGTTCTGCAGCACGCGCGGCAGGCGCTTGTCGTCGGTGGTCGGCGTCGCCAGGCGGATGAAGCTGACGCCTGCGGCGAGCGCCGGCAGGCAGAGTTCCTCGTCTTCCTCCGGCGGCAGGTCGACGACGATCAGCCCGTCGATCCCGGCGATACGGGCGTCTTTCAGGAAGGCATCGACGCCATAGGCCCAGATCGGGTTGTAGTAGCCCATCAGCACGATCGGCGTGTCGTGGCCGGCCTTGCGGAAGGCCGTCACCATGGCGAGCGTCTTCTTCAGCGTCTGCCCGGCCTTGAGGGCGCGCTGCCCGGCGAGCTGGACCGGGATGCCGTCCGCCATCGGGTCGGTGAAGGGCACGCCGAGCTCGATGATGTCGGCGCCGGCCGCCGGCAAGGCGTTCAGGATCGCGCTGCCGGTGTCGAAATCGGGGTCGCCGGCGGTGACATAGGTCACCAGCGCGGCGCGGCCCGCCGCGGCGCAGGCGGCAAAGCGGGCTTCGATGCGGGCTTGTCCAGTCTCGGTCATGCCGGAGCGGTTAGCATGGCCGCGCCCGGCTGGCGAGAGGGCGCTGGATCAGGCCGTGGCGGCCAGTGCGGCGCGGTAGCTGCCGAAATACTTCATGCCGGTATCGCACATCACGCTGACGATCGTCGCGTCGGGACCGAGGCTCTCGGCGAGCTTCAACGCCGCGATGACGTTGGCGCCGGTGGAGAGCCCGGCGAACAGGCCTTCCTCGCGCGCCAGCCGGAGCGCCATCGCGCGCGCCCCCTCGGTCGAGACCTGTTCGATCGTATCGGCCGTATCGTCCTGCCAGAGCGGCACGACGAAGCCGGCGCCGATGCCGTCGATCTTGTGCGCGCCGGCCGGGCCACCCGAAAGCACCGGCGATTCCGCCGGCTCGACGGCGGCGATGCGGATTGTCCCTTTCCGGCCCCGCAGGCCGGCGGCGATGCCGCGCAGCGAGGCGGCGGTGCCGACGCTCTGGACGAAGCCGTCGATCCTGCCGCCCGTCTGCTCCCAGATCTCCGCCGCCATCGCCTCATAGGCGGCAAGCTGGTCGCGGTTCTTCATCTGGTCGGTCCAGAAGGCGCCGGTCTCGCCGGCGATCACGCCGGCCGTCGCGATCATGTCGCGGGTCAGCTTCTCCGTCATCCTGCCGCTGTCGCTCGGAATGACCGTCAGCTTCGCGCCGAGGATCGCCATATGGTCGAGCTTTTCGCGGGCGAAGGCGTCGGAGGTGACGATGTGCAGGGAATGGCGCTTCACTGCGCAGACCAGCGCCAGCGAGACCCCGGTGCTGCCGCCGGTATATTCGACCACGGCGCCGCCCGGCTGTAATCGTCCGTCCGCTTCGGCGGCTTCGATCATGGCGAGCGCCATCCGGTCCTTCATGCTGCCGGTCGGGTTCTCGCTTTCGAGCTTGAGCAGGATGCGGGCGCCGTTTGCCGGCACGATGTGGCGCAGCGCAACGAGCGAGGTCTTGCCGATGCGGTCGAGAATGGTCGGCTGGGTCATGCGGCGATCCCTTCGGGCGAGAGGCTTTCTGCCTTCTCGCGCGAAAGCCTGATCCGGTCAGGTCCGAAATCCGGACCGCTCCTCAGGCGAACTTGGCGCCACGCTCGGCCAGCAGCGCCCGCAGCACCGAGCGATGGCAATGCGCCTCGTTCTCACAATAGCAGCCGACCGAGAAATCGCTCGCATGGGATAGGGTCGCCAGCAGGTCGAGCGCATGGCGCGGCGCCGGCTCGGCCATCTCGGCCTTGAAGGCTCGGGTGAAGCCGGCCCAGTCCTTCTCGCTCTCGGCGGCTTTGGCCTGCGCCATCAGTTCCGGCGTCGGGGACAGCACCGGAAACCAGACGTCGAACCAGTTCTCGCTGGCATAGCGCTCCTTCGGCACGCCGCGCGGCACGCGCCGGACCGTGCCGATGCGTGTGCCCTCCGAGGGATCGCGCTCGGTGCCGAGGCGGACGACGCGGACGCTCATGCGCTTGCCCTTTCATCGGGATAGGCCGGCGCGACGCCGGCGAAGAGGTAGAGCTCGAACCAGCCGGGAAAGGCCTGGGTCAGCTCGCGCGGTCCGGAGAGCGAGAGCCCGAGCCGCCGGCTTCCGGTGAAGCTGACATCGCCGCGCCACCAGCCGACCAGCGCCGGCAGCGGGCCGCGCAAGGTCAGCGCTTCGGGAAAGCCCGGATTCTGGCCGCAGAACGAGGCTTCCGTGCGCTTCAGCAGCAGAAATCGCACGGGATGGCCGGAAATCTCGAACCGTACCACCAGCGGCTCGTCTGGCAGCGCCGCAAAGCGCACGCGCCGCTGCATGTCGACCAGAAGCGGTTCAAAGTCGAGGTCTTCGGTGTCGGCATGGCGCGGCAGCCAGCGCTGGCCCCAGACGCCCATCGCCTTGACCAGTTCGGCGAGTTCCAGCCCAGCCTCGGTGAGCGCGTATTCGGGGCCGGCGGCGCCCTCGCTGCGGCGGAGCGCGCCGACCTGGACCAGCGCCTGCAATCGCTCTGACAGCATGGTCTTGGAGATGCGCGGTATGCCGCGGCGGATGTCATTGAAACGACCGCTGCCGCACAGGATCTCGCGCACGATCAGCAGCGTCCAGCGTCCGCCGAGGGTCTCATGGGCGCGCGCCATCGCGCAGAACTGGCCATAGCTGGTCATGACGCCAGCCTAGCATGGGTTTGATGCTGGTGCGGTCCGAAATCCGGACCGCACCAGCGATCTGATAACGACGAGGCTTACTTCTCGATGCGCCAGACCGTGCGCAGGGCGGCGCTGACCGTGACCTCGCCCGGCTCGACCTGGACCGGCGCAGCTCCTGCCGCCATGCGGTAAGCCCTGACATCGCCCATCGGGCGCACCGGCGGCTCGGCTTCCGCCTCGACGATCGAGACGAGCTCGCCGACCTTGACGCCGAGGCGCTTGGCATAGATCTCGGCCCGGGCGCGCGCAGCTTCCGCCGCCTTGTCGCGGGCCTGGTCCTTGGCCTTGTCCTCGTCGGCGAGGCCGAAGCTGATCCCGGACATGTCGTTGGCGCCGGCTGCGACGAGAGCATCGATCAGCGGGCCGGCCTTGGCGAGATCGCGCACGATTACGGTGATGCCGGTGCGGGCCTCGTAGCCGTCGATCTTCGCCGCGCGCGGCTGCGGCGAGGACGAAGCCGAAGGCTGCGTCATCCGCGGTGTCAGCGCGATCTGCGAGGTCGAGAGATCGCCCTGGGCGACGCCTGTCGCCTTCACCGCCTCGATCAGCCTGGCCAGAGCCGGGGTGTTCTTCGCCAGCGCTTCGGCGGCGGTCTTGCCCTCGCTGACCACGCCGGCATGGACGGTGGCGAGATCGGGCTTCACCCGGACTTCGCCGGTGGTCTGGATCACGATGCCTTCCGCCGGCGCCAGCGGGCCCGCGGTCTGGGCGTGCACGGGAGCAGCGAGCGCCGCGAGCGCGGCGATGAGCAGGGCCTTCTTGGTCTTCGACATGATCGTCCTTCGCTGAGGAATAGTCCGCAGAAGCGGCGACGCTCCTGCAGGACGACCATGCGCAACCTATTGGGGCAGCATCAGGACGATAGATGTCACCGCGATGCCAGAATCTCCGCCACCTGCGGGATGTCCTTGTCGCCGCGGCCGGAGAGGTTGACGACCATTAGGTGGTCTTTCGGCTTTTTCGGGGCGAGCTCGGCGACCCGCGCTAGTGCATGCGCCGATTCCAGCGCCGGGATGATGCCTTCGAGCTTGGAGATCAGCTGGAAGGCTTCGAGCGCCTCCTCGTCCGTCGCCGAGAGATAGGTGGAGCGGCCGATATCGTGCAGCCAGGAATGCTCCGGGCCGATGCCGGGATAGTCGAGCCCGGCCGAGATCGAATGGGCGTCGTTGATCTGCCCGTCCTCGTTCATCAGGAGGTAGGTGCGGTTGCCGTGCAGCACGCCGGGGCGCCCGCCGGTCAGCGAGGCCGCGTGCAGGCCGGACGGAATCCCGTGACCGGCCGCCTCGACGCCGTAGATCTCGACGCTGGGGTCGTCGAGGAAGGGATGGAACAGGCCCATCGCATTCGAGCCGCCGCCGATGCAGGCGACCAGCGAATCTGGCAGGCGGCCTTCCATCTCCTGCATCTGCTCGCGCGTCTCCTTGCCGATGATCGACTGGAAATCGCGCACCATCGCCGGGTACGGATGCGGGCCGGCGACCGTGCCGATGCAGTAGAAGGTCGTCGCGACATTGGTCACCCAGTCGCGCAGCGCCTCGTTCATCGCGTCCTTCAGCGTCTTGGTGCCGGATTCGACGGGAATGACGGTCGCACCCAGCATCTGCATGCGGAAGACGTTCGGCGCCTGCCGGGCGACGTCGACCGCGCCCATGTAGACGATGCATTCGAGGCCGTAGCGGGCGCAGAGCGTCGCGGTCGCGACGCCGTGCTGGCCGGCGCCGGTCTCGGCGATGATCCGCTTCTTGCCCATGCGCCGGGCGAGCAGGATCTGGCCGAGCACATTGTTCACCTTGTGCGAGCCGGTGTGGTTCAGCTCCTCGCGCTTCAGGTAGACCTTGGCGCCGCCGAAATGCTCGGTCAGGCGTTCGGCGAGATAGAGCGGCGAGGGCCGGCCGACATAGTGCTTCAGGCCGCTCGTCATCTCGGCATGGTAGGCCGGATCGGCCTTGGCGGCGTTGTAGGCCTGCTCAAGCTCGAGGATCAGCGGCATCAGCGTCTCCGCCACGAAGCGGCCGCCGAACTGGCCGAAGCGGCCGTTCTCGTCCGGGCCGTTCCGGAAGCTGTTCGGTGCGTGCGGCGCGTTCATGCCTGGCCTGCCTTCTTCAACTGTACGGCTGCCGAGCGGGCGGCCCTGACGAATTCCGCGATCTTGCCGACATCCTTGATGCCGGGCGCGCTTTCGACCCCGGAGGAGACGTCGACGCCGGCCGGTCGTGTGACATGGATGGCCTCCGCGACATTCGCCGGATCGAGCCCGCCCGATAGCATGAAGCGGAAAGCCGGGTCGAGGCTGCTCAGCAACGTCCAGTCGAACGGCCGCCCATGCCCGCCGGGATAGGCGGCGTCCTTCGGCGGCTTGGCGTCGAGCAGGATGCGGTCGGCGACGCCGTGATAGCGCGCGACCTCACCGAGATCGGCGGCGCTGGCGACACCGAGCGCCTTCATCACCGGCAGGCCGGTCGCGGCCTTGATCGTGGCGACCTGCTCCGGCGTCTCCTTGCCATGCAACTGCATCCAGTCCGGCTTCACGATCCGGGCGAGCTCGGCTGCCTGCTCCGGCGTGTAGTCGACGACCAGCGCGACGACTTCGGTCCGGCCGCGCGCCTGCGCGGCCAGATCGGCCGCACGCTGCGGCGTGACATAGCGCGGGCTCTTCGGGTGGAAGTTGAGGCCGATCATCTCGGCGCCGGCGGCGAGCGCCGCCTCCAGCGTCTCGGGAGTCGAGAGGCCGCAGATCTTGATCGGGAAGGCGTCGCCATGTGTCATGCCCGCGCTCTAGCACATAGCCCTTGCTGCCGCACTCGTGACATGATGCCGGTCGAAACCGGTAGCGTGGGGCGAGAGCGGGCGAGGAATGGGGCGGCGTTTCTTTGCAGGTCTGGCGGCATTCCTGCTCATGGCCGGCCTTCTCGCGCTCGGCATCTACATGTGGAGCCAGCCCAGGACACTGAAGCTCGCGGTCGGCCCGCTCGGCTCGGAGGATGCGAGGCTCGCCGCCGCTTTGGTCCAGGGGCTCAGCCGCGAGAAGAAGCCGGTGCGCCTGCGGCTCGTCCTGACCGAGGGCTCGGCCGAGAGCGCCCGCAAGATCGACGCCGGCAAGGTCGATCTCGCCATCGTCCGCCCCGACATCGCCTTGCCGGCCAAGGCCGATACGGCCCTGATCACCCGCCGCTCCTTCCCCTTTTTCATCGGCTCGAGGGAGCTCGGCACCGACCGCATCTCCGGCCTGCGCGGCAAGCGCATCGGAGTCGTCCGCGCGCCATCAGGCAATCTCGACCTGCTGAAGCTCGTGCTCTCGCAATATGAGGTGCGACCGGAGGAGGTGACGATCGTCCCGCTCGGGCCGGAGGACGTCGCGGCCGCGATCACCGAGAGCCATATCGACGTGCTCTTCGCGGTCAATGCGCTGACAGCCCGCGTCGTCACCGAAGTGAGCTCGCGCCTGCACCGGGCCTTCGGCGAGCATCCGACCATCATCCCGATCCGCGAGGCCGACGCGCTCGCCGCCCGCAACCGTGCGATCGAGTCGGGCGAGATCGTCCGCGGCGCGCTCGGCGGCGATCCGCCGGTGCCGGCCGAGAACCTGCCGAGCATCTCGATCACCTCGCGCCTGATGGCGGCGCAGTCGCTCGACGATGCCAGGGTTGGCGAACTCGTCAGCGCGATCCTGTCGCTGCGCGTGACGCTCGCCGCCGACCTACCGGCGATCCAGGGGCTGGAGACGCCGGAGACCGACAAGGACGCGCCCCTCGCGGTGCATTCCGGCGCCGCCGCCTTCATCGACGGCGAGCAGGAGAGCTTCTTCGAGCGCTATGGCGACTGGTTCTATCTCGGCGTCATGGCGCTCTCGCTGGTCGGCTCCGGTGCTGCCGGCCTGTTCGGCGTCGAGAGCGCGGCGCGGCGCAAGCGCGCGATGGCCGATCTCAGCCGTCTCGTCGTCCTGCTCGGCGGGATGCGGACGGCGGTCGACGAGCCGGAGCTGTCGGCGATGGAGCGCGAGGCCGACGCCATCCTCGCCGGCGTGCTGGAGAACTATGCGCGCGGCGACATCGATGCCGGCGGCATCGGGGCCTATCGTTTCGCCATGGACCAGCTCGGCCGCGCGGCGGCGGAGCGGCGCATCGCGCTGCTGGAGACCGCAGCGGATTGACCGGCTTTATTCCTGCCGCAAAGCCCCGCCATGCGGATGGCGCGGCCGCACCGACTTCGAGATCTCGCCATGACCTCCGCCTTCGCCTCGCTCGCCCTGGGCATGCTTCTGGTGCTCTCCGCCGCGGCGCCGCTCCGGGCCCAGGTTCCCGACAACTGGCCGCAAGTGAAGTGCGAGCGCTGGCGCAGCGCCTATGACGAGGCGCTCAAGCGCTTCGGCAGGAAGGGGCTCGGGCCGGAATTCATCGCCGGCAACGAGGCCTTCATCGCCTCCGGCTGCCAGAACCCGCCCGATGTCTGCCCCCGCAGCGCCGAGGAACTCAACTTCGCCAATGTCATGGTGATGGCGGGCATGAATGCCGGGGTGTCCTCGACCTTCATGCCCTATGCCTGCCGGAAGTCGTGACCTGCCTCTAGAGCAAGGACATATGCAGGCCGGTCCCGGCCAGAACGCCGTCGGCGACGGCGAGCGCGACGTTGTGCCGGGCCGTCGCGGCATCGCCCGCCGCATAGACCCCGGGGACGCTGGTCTGCTTCATGCCGTCGACGCGCAATAGCGGGCCGAAGGGTCCATCGTCGAAGGCGCAGCCGAGTTCCTCCGCCAACGGGCTCGCCGGGCAGATGCCGCCGGCGACGAACAGCGCCTTGACCGGCGCCAGCCGGCCATCGGCGAGGCGCAGGCCCGCCATCGCCTTGCCCTCACCTTCGGCCGCCACGATCCGGGTCCGCTCGACGGTGACGCCGCGCCGCTCCAGCAGGGCACTCGCCTCGGCATCGGGCTCGGCCTCGCCGTTGAGGAACAGCGTGACTTCGCCCCAATCGGCGACGAGCGCCGCCTTCAGCGCCGAGAAGGAGCCGCTCGCCAGCACGCCGAGCTTGCCGCCGCCGAGTTCGTAGCCATCGCAATAGGGGCAATGCAGCACGCTCTTGCCCCAGCGCTCCCTGAGGCCCGGGATTGCCGGCAATTCGTCGCGCACGCCGGTCGCCAGCAGCAGGCGTTTTGCCCGGTGCTCGCCGCCGCTGGAATCCGCGACACTGAAGCCGGCTTCCTCGATCACAGCATCGTTCGCCCGCGCGTCCCGCCACGCCACTGTCGGGTAGGCAAGGAGTTGCGTCTTCGCCTCGGCGACGATCGCCGCCGGCTCGCGGCCGTCCTGGCCGAGGAAGCCGTGCGAATGGCTGGAGAAGCGGTTGCGCCGCTGGCCTTCGTCGATCACCAGGATGCTGCGGCGTGCCCGCGCCAGCTGCAGTCCGGCCGAAAGTCCGGCGAAACTGCCGCCGACGATGATCGCGTCATAAGGCGTGGTGCTTGGCATGGACCTGTCTCCGTTCGTCGAAGCGGCGGCTGAAATCCGCCGCGAGATCGGACAGCCGCACCCGGCCGAAATGACCGGCGAGCAGAGCCTCGGCCTCGGCGAAGGCCTCGCCGAGAGCCGCATTCACCGCCTGCTCGACCAGGCATTGCGGGTTCTCGCTGCGATGGCCGAGCGCGATCAGGGCGGGTTCGCCGAGCGCGCGGTGGACGTCGCCGAGCGTGATCGCATCGAGCGCCCGCGCCAGCGTCCAGCCGCCGCCATGGCCCTTCTCGGAGCGCACCAGCCCGGTTTCCCTGAGGCCCGCCATGGTGCGGCGGATCACGACCGGATTGGTGCCGAGGCAGGCGGCGAGCTCCTCCGAGGTCATCGGCGTGCCGCGATCGGCCATGTGCAACAGCACGTGCAGGGTGGCTGAGAGGCGGCTGTCCTGTTTCATGTAACTTTTAATGTTACATGATTGGGCGCCTGTCAAGCGCTCCGCGAAGGATGGGCATCCCCGGTTTCGGTTGCCCAAACGCCATCAAGCGTTTATGTGCAGCGCAACGAATTCCAGATTCACTCGAGGCACAGGCTGAGCCGGCCGGGGTTTCCCTGCCGGCTTCCGGTCATGACACAAGGCCCTTTCCGCATGTCCATGCGCAACATCGCCATCATCGCCCACGTCGACCACGGCAAGACCACGCTGGTCGACAAGCTGCTGCAGCAGTCCGGCGCCTTCCGCGAGAACCAGCGCGTCGCCGAGCGGGTGATGGATTCGAACGACCTCGAAAAGGAGCGCGGCATCACCATCCTGGCCAAGGCCACCTCGGTGGTCTGGAAGGATACGCGCATCAACATCGTCGACACCCCCGGCCACGCCGATTTCGGCGGCGAGGTCGAGCGCATCCTCAACATGGTCGACTCGGCGATCGTGCTGGTCGACGCCGCCGAAGGCCCGATGCCGCAGACCAAGTTCGTGGTCTCGAAGGCCCTGAAGCTCGGCCTTCGCCCGATCGTCGCGATCAACAAGGTCGACAAGCCCGACGCCCGCGTCACCGAGGTGATCAACGAGGTCTTCGACCTCTTTGCCGCGCTCGACGCCACCGACGAGCAGCTCGATTTCCCGATCCTCTACGGCTCGGGCAAGCAGGGCTGGATGGCGCCCTCGCCGGAAGGTCCGCAGGACCAGGGCCTGGCGCCGATGTACGACCTGATCCTGAAGCACGTGCCCGAGCCCAAGGTCGAGGACGGCCCGTTCCGCATGATCGGCACGCTGCTGGAAGCCAATCCCTATCTCGGCCGCATCATCACCGGCCGCGTCACCTCCGGCACCGCCAAGCCGAACCAGACCGTCAAGGTGCTCTCCGGCGATGGCTCGACCGTCGAGACCGGCCGCATCACCAAGATCCTCGCCTTCCGCGGTCTCGAGCGCCAGCCGATCGAGGAGGCCGTCGCCGGCGACATCGTCTCGATCGCGGGCCTGGTGAAGGGCACCGTCGCCGACACCTTCTGCGATCCGTCCGTCGAGACCCCGATCAAGGCCCAGCCGATCGATCCGCCGACCGTGTCGATGACCTTCACGGTCAACGATTCGCCGCTCGCCGGCACCGAGGGCGACAAGGTCACCAGCCGCGTCATCCGCGACCGCCTGTTCAAGGAGGCCGAGGGCAATGTCGCGCTGAAGATCGAGGAATCCGGCGACAAGGACTCGTTCGTCGTCGCCGGCCGCGGCGAATTGCAGCTCGCCATCCTGATCGAGACGATGCGCCGCGAGGGCTTCGAGCTCGGCGTCTCGCGTCCGCAGGTCGTCTTCACCCGTGACGAGGCAGGCCAGCTGCTGGAGCCGGTCGAGGAGGTCGTCATCGACGTCGACGAGGAGCATTCCGGCGTCGTCGTCCAGAAGATGAGCGAGCGCAAGGCCGACATGCTGGAGATGCGTCCGTCGGGCGGCAATCGCCTGCGCCTCGTCTTCCACGCCCCGACCCGCGGCCTGATCGGCTATCAGGGCGAGCTGCTGACCGATACGCGCGGCACCGCGATCATGAACCGGCTCTTCCACGCCTATCTGCCCTATAAGGGTGAGATCGCCGGTCGCCGCAACGGCGTGCTGATCGCGATGGAGACCGGCGAGGCCGTCGCCTATGCGCTCTGGAACCTGGAAGACCGCGGCCCGATGATGATCGAGCCGGGCTGGAAGGTCTATCAGGGCATGATCGTCGGCGAGCACACCCGCGAGAACGATCTCGAGGTGAACGTGCTCAAGGGCAAGAAGCTCACCAACATCCGCACGACCTCGAAGGACGAGGCTGTCCGCCTGACGCCGCCGATCCGGATGACGCTGGAGCGCTCGCTCGCCTGGATCGACGATGACGAGCTTGTCGAGGTCACCCCGAAGTCGATCCGCCTGCGCAAGGCGATCCTCGACCCGAACGACCGCAAGCGCTCGCAGAAGCAGAAGGCGGAAGTGGCCTGAGCTTGGCCGCGGCCGTCTCTCCGGTCGAAATCCTGCTGATCACCGGCCCGGCCGGGGTCGGCAAGTCGACCCTGTGCTGGGAAATGGGCGCGCTGCTGGCCGAGGCCGGCATCGCCCATGTCGCGATCGAGAGCGACGAGCTCGATCGCGTCTTCCCCAAGCCCGGCGCGGAGGAGCTCGCTCCGCTTGCGCCCGGCGCCCGCGACGTCAGCCAGCTCAATCTCGCCGCGCTCTGGGGCACCTATCGCGCGCTCGGGCACAGCCGCCTGATCATGTCCGGCGTGATGCTCCATGTCGGCTTCGACAAGAACTGGATCCTCGCCGCGATTCCCGACGCCCGCATCACCGTGGTGCGTCTGCGCGCCGGTGATGAGGCCTTGCTCGCGCGCCTCGACCGCCGCGAGGCGGGAGCCGGCCGCGACGCCCAGATCGAGCGCTCCCTGCGTCAGGCGCGTCGGTTGGCGGGTGAGGCGGCAAGCGACTTCATCATCGTCGAAACGGATGGCCGCACGCCGGCCGAGCTAGCCGGCGAAGTGCTCGCCAAGGCGAACTGGCTGCCCGTGCTCGGCTGAGCGGCCTGGGCCGTTCGGTCACTGCGGACCCGCCCTGCAGCAGCCGCCATTGTCTCCCGCTTGCAGCTCCGCTCCCTTGCGCTCCGCTCCAGAGGGGAAGGATGTCACCATGCAGTTCCGCAATCTCGGCCGCTCCGGCCTGCGCGTCTCGCTCGTTGGCCTGGGTTGCAATAATTTCGGCGGCCGCATCGATCTGGAGGCGGCGCGCAAGGTCGTCGACGCCGCGATCGAGCACGGCATCACCCTGTTCGACACCGCCGACATCTACGGCAATCGCGGTGGCTCGGAGCTGGCGCTCGGCGAACTGCTCGGCGCCCGCCGCAAGGACATCGTGCTCGCCAGCAAGTTCGGCATGAACATGGACGAGGAAGGCGTGAAGAAGGGCGGCTCGCGCCGCTACATCATCGAGGCGGTCGAGGCCTCGCTGAAGCGGATGAAGACCGACTGGATCGACCTCTACCAGCTGCACCGGCCCGATCCGTTGACCCCGATCGAGGAGACGCTGCGGGCCCTCGACGATCTGATCCACCAGGGCAAGATCCGCTATATCGGCTGTTCGAATCTGCCGTCCTGGCAGGTCGCCGATGCGCATTGGACCGCCAAGACCCTCGGCATCGAGGGCTTCGCCTCGGCGCAGGACGAGTACAGCCTCCTGGTGCGCGGCGCCGAGAAGGAGCTGATCCCGGCTGCGCAACATTTCGGCATGGGGCTCCTGCCCTATTTCCCGCTCGCCAATGGCCTGCTGACCGGCAAGTACCAGCGCGGCGCCCCGATGCCGGAGGGCGCGCGCATGACCCGCGAGGCGCAGCGCGCCGGCGAGGTGCTGACCGAGGCGAACTGGGCCAGGACCGAGAAGCTCGCTGCCTTCTGCGAAGCGCGCGGCAAGACGCTGCTCGAGCTCGCCTTCTCCTGGCTCGCCGCTCAGCCGGTCGTCTCCAGCGTCATCGCCGGCGCGACGAAGCCGGAGCAGATCGCCGCCAATGTCAAGGCGGCGGACTGGGTGCTGACGCCGGAGGAACTCGTCGAGATCGACACGATCACGCGCTGAAATCCGCCGCGAGAGCGCCTCAAAGCCGCCCAACGGCACAGCGAAAGCGTTAACCTTGTCTCCCTGCCCTCGCGACGGGGCAGGGAGACTGTTGTCAAATCCCTGCGCCTGGGGTTCCCTTGCGCGACCGCAGCGGAGAACGCTGGTTTGGTGATGCGTATCGTTCCTCTCCTGGCCTTGCTTCTTTCGCTCTTTGCCTTGCCCGCAGCGGCGCAGGACAAGCCTGCTGCCGCGCCGCAGCCGGAGCCGATGCGCATCGTGCTGACGCGCAGCGCCGAGCCTTGCGAGCCCGATTGCCGCGAATGGCTCGCTGCCCAGGGTGCGATCACCAAGGACACGCTCGCCGAATTGCGCCGTGCGCTCGCCGAGCTGAACGGGCGCAGGCTGCCGCTGCTGGTCTATTCGACCGGCGGCACGGTCGAGACCGCGATCGCGATGGGCGAGCTCGCCCGCAAGAGCGGCCTCGACATTGCCGTCGCCCGCACCGTCTTTACCCAGCGCGACCCGGCGCTCGGCACCATCGACGAGCGCAGCCCGCTCTGCGCCTCGGCCTGCACGCTCTTCCTCGCCGGGGGGCAACGGCGGATCATCCCGCCGCAATCGCGCATCGGCGTGCACCAGCAGACCATCGTCGAGACTGAGACGACGACGGTACGCGACTACAAGGTCGTGCGCGGGCGCAGGGAACTGGTCGACGAGAGAACGGAAACGCGGACGGTCAAGCAGGAGCAGGCAACCGGCGAAATCGACGCCAAGATGCGACGTTATCTCGACGCCATGGGGCTCGACCGCTCCTTCATCGAGGTGACGGTGTCGACGCCGGCCGACACCATGCGCTACCTCAAGCCTGAGGAGATGCAGGCGACCACGATCGCGACCGAGGTCGGCCCCGCTTCGCTCGCCTTCTCGACCTCGAGATCTCTGCGCGGCTCGACCGGTCCTGTCAGCCTCGGCGCCGCGCCGGTGCTGCCGGCGACGCTGGTCGCGCCGGCGACCCCGATCGGCTCGGTCGAGCTCGGCCCGCATCGCGGTGGCACGTTGCGGCTGGCGCTCTCTGTCGGAGAGGGGCGTTACCAGCAGACGGCGGCGCTGCAGTTTCAGCTCTTCATCGGCCAGGCGGCGCTTCCGACGCGGTTGCGCACCGTCACGATAACCTTGCCGGGGAGCCCGCTGATCGTCGCCTCGAACGAGGATGGCTCCGTGCCGGAAGGGCCGATGACGGCCGAGGTCCAGCGCGAGTTCATCTGCCGCCTGACAGACCGCAGTTCGGTCTTCCTGCGCGTCGATCCGCCGGCCGAGGACAGCACCCCGGCCAGCTGGCAGCGCAGCGGAACCGCGGCCGAGGTTCTGCGTCTGCCCTCGTTGCGGACCGCGCTCTGTCGCTGACGCCCGCTTGAGCGACGCCGAAATTCCCGTTTGGAACCAATTGGTTTCAGGCGTGTGACACTGACCGTAAAAAATGAGGTGCGCCCCTCAAATTTTGCGAGATGTCGGCTTGACAGCCCGCCGGCCAATGGGCTCACCTTCGCTCCGGACGCGCCGAGCCCAGAAGCGCGCATGGAACAGCAAGGGAGAGACGCCGTGTTGAGACGCAATCTTCTTGTCGCCGGACTGGTGCTCGCGGCCGCTGGCAGCGCGCTTCCAGCCTTCGCCCAAAGCAAGGGCCCGGTGGTCGGCGTCAGCTGGTCGAACTTCCAGGAGGAACGCTGGAAGACCGACGAGGCCGCGATCAAGGCGGCGATCGAGAAGGTCGGCGGCACCTATCTCTCGGCCGATGCGCAATCCTCGCCGGCCAAGCAGCTCACCGATGTCGAGAGCCTGATCGCCCGCGGTGCCAAGGCGATCATCGTACTGGCGCAGGATGCGCAGGCGATCCGCCCGGCCGTGCAGAAGGCGGTGGACGAGGGCATCGCCGTCGTCGGCTATGACCGGCTGATCGAGATCCCGCAGGCCTTCTATCTGACCTTCGACAATGTCGAGGTCGGCCGGATGATGGCGCGCGAGATTCAGAAGGCGAAGCCCGAGGGGAATTACGTCTTCATCAAGGGCTCGAGCTCGGACCCGAATGCCAACTTCCTCTATCAGGGCTCGATCGAGGTGCTGAAACCCGCGATCGACGCCGGCAAGATCAAGAATGTCGGCGAGGCCTATACCGATGGCTGGCTGCCGGCCAACGCCCAGCGCAATATGGAGCAGTTCCTGACGCGCAACGCCAACAAGGTCGACGCCGTCGTCGCTGCCAATGACGGCACCGGCGGCGGTGCCATCGCTGCGCTCGCCGCGCAGGGTCTCGCCGGCTCCGTGCCGGTCTCCGGACAGGACGCTGATCGCGCTGCGCTCAACCGCGTCGCCTTGGGCACCCAGACGGTGACGATCTGGAAGGATGCGCGCGAGCTCGGGCGCAATGCCGCCGAGATCGCGATCAAGCTCGCCGGCGGCGCCAAGCTGACCGAGGTTGCAGGCGCGACCGCCTGGGACCAGGGCCCGAGCAAGGCCAAGATGACCGCGCTCTTCCTCAAGCCGGTGCCGGTGACCAAGGACAATCTCGGCGTCGTCATCGAGGCCGGCTGGGCCCCGAAGGCTGCCGTCTGCCAGGGCGTCGCCGCCGGCAAGGTCAAGGCCTGTGACTGAAGTGGCGCCGGCGCCGGCCCAGCCGGCACCTGACGCGAAGACGCAAGAAGCGAGGTCTCTTGCCGATCATCTGCGCGCCATCGAGTTCGATGCGCGGATGATCGGCATGATCGCCGCGCTGGCGGTGATCTGGCTCGGCTTCAACTGGCTTTCGGGCGGCGCCTTCCTGACGCCGCGCAATCTCTGGAACCTCTCGGTCCAGACCGCCTCGGTCGCGGTGATGGCCTGCGGCATGGTGCTGGTCATCGTCACCCGCAACATCGACCTCTCGGTCGGCTCGATGCTCGGCTTCGTCGGCATGGTCATCGGCCTCGTCCAGGCGCAATTGCTTCCCGGCCTGCTCGGCTTCGAGCACCCCGCCACCTGGCTGCTCTCGATCGCCACGGCGGTCGTCCTCGGTGGGCTGATCGGCCTGTTCCAGGGGGCGCTGATCGCTTATCTGGCCATTCCCTCCTTCATCGTCACGCTCGGCGGCCTGCTGGTCTGGCGCGGCGGCGCCTGGTGGGTGACGCAGGGCCAGACCATCGCGCCGATGGATTCACGCTTTCGTCCGCTCGGCGGCGGCATCGAGGGCGCGATCGGTACCACCGCCTCCTGGGCGATCGGCCTCGTCATCTGCGCACTGATCGTCGCGGGCATCGCTTTCGCCCGGAGCCGGCGCAAGCGCTACGGCTTCGCCCTGCGCCCGCTCTGGGCCGAGATCGTACTCGCCGCGCTCGCCTGCGGCACGGTCATCGGCGCCGTGACGATCGCCAACGCCTACGCCCTGCCGGCCGGTGTCGCTCGGCGCCTCGTCGAGGCGAGGGGTGGCAGCTGGCCCGAAGGTGGGCTCGTCATCGGACATGGCCTCGCCGTGCCGGTGCTGCTGGCGCTCGCGGTCGGCGTCGTCATGAGCTTCCTGGCGCGGCGCCTGCGCTTCGGCCGCTATGTCTTCTCGATCGGCGGCAATCCCGAGGCGGCCCAGCTCTCCGGGGTCAACACGCGCAAGGTACTGATGCTGGTCTACGGGCTGATGGGCATGCTGGTCGGCATCGCCGCCTGCATCTCGACCGCCCGCCTCAACGCCGCGACCAACTCCGCCGGCCAGCTCGACGAGCTCTATGTCATCGCCGCGGCGGTGATCGGCGGCACTTCGCTCGCCGGCGGGGTCGGCACAATCGCGGGCGCGATGCTGGGCGCTCTGGTGATGCAGTCGTTGCAATCGGGCATGGTGCTGATCGGCGTCGATACGCCGCTGCAGAACATCGTCGTCGGCATCGTGCTCGTCCTCGCCGTCTGGCTCGACGGGCTCTACCGCAAGCGGCTGGGTTAGCCGGATGAGCGCGCCAAACTCCCCTGTCATTCCGGGTCGCCGCGCAGCGGTGAACCCGGAACCCACGACCGGGCGAGCGCGATCGACGGGGTCATATTTGAGGGTTCACCCGGTCGTGGGTTCCGGGTTCTCGCTTCGCAAGCCCCGGAATGACAGGGGAGGAGCCTGCCCATGGACATGACCATGCCACTCGTCGAGATGCGCGAGATCTCGATCGCCTTCGGCGGCATCAAGGCGGTCGACCATGCCAGCGTCGATCTTCATGCCGGCGAGGTCGTCGGCCTGCTCGGCCATAACGGCGCGGGCAAGTCGACGCTGATCAAGATCCTGTCGGGGGCTTACCGCGCCGATGCGGGCGAGATCAGGATCGCCGGCGAGCCTGTCGCGATCTCCTCGCCGCGCGACGCCAAGCGCCACGGCATCGAGACGATCTACCAGACGCTGGCGCTCGCCGACAATGTCGATGCTGCCGCCAACATCTTCCTCGGCCGCGAGCTTTTGACCTCCTGGGGCACGCTCGACGACAGCGCCATGGAAGCCGAGACCCGCAAGGTGATGGGCCGGCTCAACCCGCATTTCCGCCGCTTCAAGGAGCCGGTGAAGGCGCTCTCCGGCGGCCAGCGCCAGTCGGTCGCGATCGCCCGCGCGATCTATTTCAACGCCCGCGTGCTGATCATGGACGAGCCGACGGCGGCGCTCGGGCCGGCCGAGACCAAGCAGGTTGCCGATCTCATCCTGGAGCTGAAGAAGCAGGGCATCGGCATCTTCCTGATCAGCCACGATTTGCATGATGTCTTCGACCTCGCCGACCGCGTCAGCGTGATGAAGAACGGCAAGGTGGTCGGCACTGCCAATGTCCGCGACGTCACCCAGGACGAGGTGCTGGGCATGATCATCTCAGGCAAATGCCCGCCCGGCGCGGTGGCCGGGCCGGGGGCGCTGCGCAGCTAGGACCATAAGGCCGAGCCCGCCTGTCGAGCGGGCCCGGCCTGTTGGTCAGGCCGTAGCATGCGGCTCGTGATGGTAGTTCCAGACTGCCCAGGCCGAAACGGCCGCCGTCAGCAATCCGAGCACGAGATGCGTCCGGAAGGCGACGACATTGCCGGTGAAGCCGAGGATCCAGGGCGCGGCGACCAGCCAGAGGCCGAGCGCCAGGTTCACCCATTCCTCCCATTCGGCGAAGGCTGAGAGCGCTGCGATCGCGACCAGGGCGAGCACGGCGCCGACCAGCCAGGCATTGCGGGTCGGCATGGTGTCGGCCAGGAAGCCCATCATCCAGGGCGAGATGAACAGGAGCGCGCCGAGGATCAGGTTGAGCCAGTCCTGCGGCCGTTTTCCACTCATATTCGCGGTCAACATGATCACCTCCATCGGTGAAGATCATCCAACCACGGCGCCTCGCGCACGAGGCGCTTGGTCAAATTCATTATACGCCTTCAGCCAAAACAGCTCAAGGACTGGCCGATAAACGAACATGGCCGGCGTGAGCCGGCCATGACGATGCCTGACGACTTGGTTCAGGCGGAATTCGACTTCACCGTGACTTGGCGAGCCGGGCTGCTCACTTGGCCGTGAGCAGATCCTTGACCTGGAGCAGCACCAGCTCGTTGTCATCCGCCTTCTTCGGATCGCGCGACGACGAGAACGGCAGGTTGTTGTCGTTGCCGACGACGATGATGCCATTGGCGAGATCGACCACGTCGACGTTCTCGATGGTGAAGAACGGGAAGGGCAGCACGCCGTCGATCGCGCCCTGCTTCGCCTTCTTGTCGGGATCGGCGATCTTCATCAGGTCGATATAGCCCACCTTGCGCACGGGCTTGCCGACATTGGCGTCGGTCATCTCGATCTTGACGATGCGCTTGAACTTGGCGAGGTCGTGGAAGCAGTCAGGGCCCTTCTGGCCGGCGGCGCAGGCACGGTCGGCGGTGCCTTCGCCATTATCGCGCTCGATGATCAGCGCGGTCGTCGCGTCGATCATGTTGAAGTCGCCGATGGCGAGGCCCTTCTGCTCGAGCGGGAAGAACCAGGAGCGGCCGGTCCACTTCTCGTTCTGGACGTCGAATTCGAGGATGCGCAGCACTTCCTTGCCGTCGACCTCTTCATTGCCCTTGGTCTCGGCGTTCCAGAGCGGGCCTTCCAGCAGCGGGTAGAGGAAGCGGCCGTCCGGCGACTGCGCCATGCCCTCATAGCCCTTGGAGCGGCGGACATTGAACTCGACCGGCAGGTTCGGCGCAGCCGGCGTGGTCACGGAGTAGTGGTCGGGCGAGCGGGCCGGCTTGCCGTCGACGGTGGTCTCGAACACTGCCTCGACCTTGCCGTTGGCGTCGACGCGGATCAGGTAGGGGCCGAACTCCTCGCCGATCCAGTACTTGCCGCCGATCGGCTGGATCGATTCCGGATCGAAATCGGCGCCGGTCAGGTAGCGCTTCTCGGTGCCCTCATGGACGATGCGGAACGGCACCTTCTTGTCGGGATCGTGCAGGAAGGTGGTCGACAGGCGCTCGACCGCGCCGGTGTTGAAATCGGCCTTGAGCTTATGGAAGAACAGCATCGCGTCCGGCGAGTTCACCTTGGCGCCGAAGCCGTTGTCGGTCAGCACCAGGAACTCGCCGTTCCCCAGCGAGCGGATGCCGGAGAAGCCCTGGACCGGCTGGCCGGCGAAGGGGGTCGAAAGCCCGGTCGGGCGCCCGCCCGAGGTGCCCATCACCGTGCCGACCTGCTCGACGCGCTTGCCCGGGGTGATGAACTTGCCGGAGACCTTGAGATCGGCCGGCGCATCGGCCGGGGCGGGGATGACGGTGTTGGCCGGCAGCAGGGCATGGCCGACCAGCTTGGCCGGAAACTCTTTTGGCGCTCCTTGCGGCGCATCCTGCGCGCCGGCGAGCATGGTGGACGACAGAAGCAGGGCGGCGGCGAGGCGCAGGCGCATGGGACACTCCGGTTTCAGGAAGGGCGGGAGGGCCCCGCTTCGCGTCCGGAGTTTGCAGTCGCGCGACAGCGCCATGACGCCTGCGTGACGGCGCTATCCGCCCTGCGCCTTGCGGATCGCCTCGTCCAGATCCTGCCATTCATGGCAACGGCCGCAGAGCTTGGCGAGCTTGTCGAGATTGGCCTTGGCCGAAGCCATGTCGCCGGTCTCGATGAACCACTCGCCCTGGTATTCGAGCGCCGGCAGATAGGTCGGGTCGCGCAGCAGCGCCGCGTCGTAGAACTGCTTCGCGACCGGATAGTTCTTCAGCTTGCGCTGCGAGAAGGCGATCCAGTTCAGCAGCACCGGCGAGTCCGGCTGATGCTTCAGCAGGATCATCAGCTTCTCGATCGCCGGGGCATAGTTCTTCTCTTCGATCCAGCGCCGCGCCCGGCGGTAATCCGGGTCCTCGTCGAGATAGGTCCAGTCGGGGCCGACCGCCCGCACTGCACCCGCGCCGATGAGCAGCGCTAGCGCGCCGCCGAACAAGCCGCCCCGTCGCATCGCCATCTCTCCCTCTGTACTTGCCGCACCAGCTTGCGCCATCGGGGCTTCCGCCAGCGGAGATCATGATGCGCTTTCATGACGCCCGCCTGGCATGGTGCCGGACTGACCCGGCGCCAAACCCCGCTATGACCCGGCTCGTGTGCGGTCGCGCGGAGTCCGTCTGGCATGTTTTTGCCGGGCTGCCATTCGGCTGGCCAGCTCGTGCAAGGCCATGTCGATGAAATAGCGCAGCATCGATTCGCCGGTCCTTTGCGTGATCGCCCTGGCCGCCATCAGATGCCCCGCGACTGAATCCAGAGCGATATTGGTGCGGGTCACATCGACGACGACTCCGAGATAGCGCAGCGGCTGGCCGTCACGCATTTCGATGCATTGGCCGCGGTCCCACAGCCAGCGCGTCGCGCCATTCCGGTCCACCACGCGATACTCGCAGAAAAACTCGCTGCCAGTCTCCACGGAACGCGTGACATCCGCATCGAAGCGCGCGCGATCGTCAGGGTGGACGGCGGGAAAATAGTCCGCGATCGGGGCACCGAGCCGTGCGCGCTGCGGGTCGACGCAGAACGCATCGGCGATGGCGCGGCTCGCCGTCAGCGTGCCGGTATCCAATGCCCACAGCCAGGAGCCGAGGACCTGCGACGGTCCCGAGATCACCTGGCTCTGTTCCAGTTCGTCGTTCCAGCCTTGATGATGTCCAAGTTCGATCAGTGTCATGGTGATGCCCCGCCCGATGGTGGCCCCCCGGTCACCGAGCACAATTCGGCCACATTTGAATCGCTCCAAGCAAGAGCGCGTTTGCAATTTATCCGCCATGTGTTCCGAAGCCGTTCGACGGCTGTCTCGCCGACTTGCTCGACTTGGCGTCGCCCGCGCCCGCGACCTCGGCAACCGCCGCAAGCTCGGCACCGAGACGATCGAGCGCATGGTCAGCTGTTTCACCCGCCATGCCGTCGACAAGCTGGCCGAGATCGCCGGACGGGACGAGCGCAGGCGGGCGTGACATTCTCCTGCCAACTCCTGTCACCAGTCTGATCCCCGCCGTCGCCACCCCCTCGCATCCCCGGCAAATCGCGCCCATATTGCGGCCATGCCAAAGAGCACCGACACCACCTCCGCCAAGCCCAAGGCGGCGAAGAAATCCGCCGCGACCCGCACGCCGAACTCGAAGGCGAGCAAGCCCGAGCTCAAGCCGCTCGACGGCTATCTCGCCGACCTGCTCAACCCGGCGATCAATCGCGGCAAGGCGGTGCCGGGCGGCGCGGCCGGCTTCAGCGACAGTCCGCAGGCCGGCTATGAGGCGCGGCCGGGCGATGCCGGCGAGGCGAAGCCGCGCAAGCTCTCGAAGAAGGCCGACTCCGCTTTCGATCCCGACAGCGACAGCGCGGCCTCGCTGACGGCGAAGTCGCTGCAGGCACTGCTGGAGACCGGCAGCCCGTTCATCGAGCCGGGCAAGCCCTGGACGCCGCACCGGCCCGAGCGCCCCGAGAAATCGGAAGGCGGCGTTCGTTTTCAGATGAAGTCGGAGTTCTCCCCGTCAGGCGACCAGCCGACCGCGATCGGTGATCTCGTCGACGGCGTCCGCCGGCAGGAGCGAGACCAGGTCCTGCTCGGCGTCACCGGCTCCGGCAAGACCTTCACCATGGCCAAGGTGATCGAGGAGACGCAGCGCCCGGCGCTGATCCTCGCCCCGAACAAGACATTGGCTGCCCAATTGTACGGCGAGTTCAAGAGCTTCTTCCCCGACAACGCGGTCGAGTACTTCGTCTCCTATTACGACTATTACCAGCCGGAGGCCTACGTCCCGCGCTCGGACACCTATATCGAGAAGGAATCCTCGATCAACGAGCAGATCGACCGCATGCGCCATTCGGCGACGCGCTCGCTGCTGGAGCGCGACGACGTCATCATCGTCGCCTCGGTCTCCTGCATCTACGGTATCGGCTCGGTCGAGACCTATACGGCGATGACCTTCTCGCTGAAGCTCGGCGAGCGCATCGAGCAGCGCCAGCTCATCGCCGACCTCGTCGCGCTGCAATACAAGCGCGTCCAGCACGATTTTGCGCGCGGCACCTTCCGGGTGAGGGGCGACACGGTCGAGCTCTTCCCGGCCCACTATGAGGACCGCGCCTGGCGCATCGGCCTGTTCGGCGACGAGGTCGAGAGCATCAGCGAGTTCGATCCGCTCACCGGGCAGAAGACCGGCGAGCTCGAATTCATCAAGGTCTACGGCAATTCGCACTACACCACGCCGCGCCCGACGCTGAACCAGGCGGTCAAGTCGATCAAGGAAGAGCTCAAGGGCCGCCTCGACGAGCTCAACCGCATGGGCCGCTATCTCGAGGCGCAGCGGCTCGACCAGCGCTGCACCTTCGACATCGAGATGATCGAGGCGACCGGCTCCTGCAACGGCATCGAGAACTATTCGCGCTATCTCACCGGCCGCAAGCCTGGCGAGCCGCCGCCGACCCTGTTCGAGTACCTGCCCGACAACGCCCTCGTCTTCACCGATGAGAGCCATGTCACCGTGCCGCAGATCGGCGCGATGTACAAAGGCGACTTCCGCCGCAAGGCGACCTTGGCCGAATACGGCTTCCGCCTGCCCTCCTGCATGGACAACCGGCCGCTGCGCTTCGAGGAATGGGACGCGATGCGCCCATCCTCGATCCATGTCTCGGCCACGCCCGGCGGCTGGGAGATGGACCAGACCGGCGGCGTCTTCACCGAGCAGGTCATCCGCCCGACCGGGCTGATCGACCCGCCGGTCGAGATCAGGCCGGCCAAGCACCAGGTCGCCGACCTCCTCGACGAGGTCAAGGAGGTCACGGACAAGGGCTACCGCACCCTCGTCACCGTGCTGACCAAGCGCATGGCCGAGGATCTGACCGAATACCTGCACGAGAACGGCGTGCGCGTGCGCTACATGCACTCCGACATCGACACGATCGAGCGCATCGAGATTCTGCGCGATCTAAGGCTGGGCGCGTTCGATGTCCTCGTCGGCATCAACCTGCTGCGCGAGGGCCTCGACATCCCCGAATGCGGCTTCGTCGCCATCCTCGACGCCGACAAGGAGGGTTTCCTGCGCTCCGAGACCTCGCTGATCCAGACCATCGGCCGCGCCGCCCGCAATGTCGACGGCAAGGTCGTGCTCTATGCCGACCACGTCACCGGCTCGATGGAGCGGGCGATGGCCGAGACCAATCGCCGGCGCGAGAAGCAGGAGGCCTACAACGCCGCCAACGGCATCACGCCGCAGACCATCAGGCGCGCCATCGGCGACATCCTCGGCTCGGTCTACGAGCGCGACCATGTCACCGTCGACAAGGGGCTGGTCGAAGGACCGGTCGCCGGCCACAACCTCAAGGCCGCGATCGCCGATCTCGAGAAGCGCATGCGCGAGGCCGCCGCCGACCTCGAATTCGAGACCGCCGCGCGCCTGCGCGACGAGATCAAGCGCCTGCAGGCGACCGAGCTCGCCATCGCCGACGACCCGCTCGCCCGCCAGAGCGATGTCGAGGGCAGCGCGGGCAAGTACCAGGGCGAGCGCAGCTACGGCGCCTCGGCCAACCTCCCGACCCGCGCCCGCAAGCCGACCGACGCCGATATGGGTCCGCATAATTGGGGCGGGGGAGAGGGCAAGCCGAAAGCGAGCGTGGCGCGGCCGAGGAAGCCGACGCTGGACGAGATGGGCCCGGTGCCGGAGGCGCGGCCGAAGGGGGCGGGGGAGAGACGGGCAAGGCGGAGGTAAGTGTCAATCCTTCGCGAAGCTCAGAATCGAGATATTTTCCGGCAAGAGTGGCATTTGCTGGCCTGTGATATCGAAGAATAGATTTGGAGTCATTCCGAGTTTCGCGGCTATATGATGAAGCGCGGTCGCGTTGCGATTGGCCAACCAATTAATCGCTACGCTTAGTAACTCCGGTTCTTCGATAGAAACATGTTCGTCATAGCGTTCAGCTTTCGCTTGACCGGTTTTTACAAGCTGAATATTGGCAGTACGGTACTGAGCGGCGTCAATCAAACCCAAATCCAGCGCGCGGCGGACAATAGCGCGCACTGATACCTTCCAACGAAGCTTCATGCTGAAAAGGCCATTCCAGTCGAGCGTCCTTCGGCTTCTTGGAAACTCGCGCGCGAAGGCAGCACGCGGGATCAGGAAAGCACCGGCAAATCTATGAGCTTCTCCTTCAGTGACGCTATCGCCTGTTACAATTCCCTGATGCATGATGATGTGAGCGATCTCGTGCGCTAAGTCGAAGCGTAAACGGGCGCCCGCATTCTTGGCCATCGACCGAACAATGATTGGTCGCCGCCGAGCCATAGAAAGCGCGTCGATACGATCGGTGAGATCGTCAAAATTGACCACGACGGCGCCGGCATTCTCCACTACGCGCATCATACTGGTAATCGGGCCGTCGATCCCAAGTCTCCAGTGTAGTCTTGAATATTCGGCAGTGCGTTCAATTGCATCTGGCGATGCTGGGCGCCCTGAGTCTGGGAAATCAACGCTAGGCATCCGCACCTGGCTTTCAAGCGCAGCTACCAATTCTTCTAGAACTGTCCCGCGAGCAACGGTCTGTGCAACTAGGCCGCGAGGCGCACTTGCTAGTCGCCTGAAATGGCAATCTTCTTCACGGACCGGGTTTCCCACAGGGACTGAGAAGAATGACGATGTCACGGCGAGCGCCGCTGCTAAGGCCTCGCGCAATTCGAGTGTTGGCTCCTTCGCGCCCGTTTCAAGCTGATGAATGAATTGTCGACTGGTCGCAACGAGGCCGCCTAAGTCGTCAAGCGAGAGCCCCGCAACAAGCCGAGCTAGTCTCAGTTTGTCGCCATAGAACATATGCGCGTGATCCGCCGGGCGATGGCCCGGCGTTACTCCATTTGTTGTCACGTTCAAGCTCCGTCGGAGGCGGAGTCAGTCTTGCCCGTACGATCGCCAGCTTCGTCCGAAGGGTCTCCAACAGATGGCGGCGGAAGTTCAAGGCCTTCAGGCCGCGCACCGTCGATCGACACGATCAAGGGCGCTGCTTCAGAAAGTGGCAGCGGCCAAATCAATTCAGGTTGTCCATTTCGCAGGGCAACAAAGCTAGCACCTAGAAGAGAACCATCTAGGTCCGTCGTTACCCCGATCCGAAAGAGCACGCCGGCGGTCAAAATACCGGGTTCCAAGTCGAGCAGAAACTGTTCGCGTGGGGTCGCAGCTGAAATTTTGCTGGTAGGTTCGGCAGGATCACCACGCCAGAAGCGCATCGGAACGCCCCCAACACTAAATTGAAAATGCTTACTGGGATCATTTACCGCCAACCATTCAAAACCCAGCCTCCCGGCCACCTGAATGATCTGGAAGCAGCCGTAATTGTACGCGCAGACCCCCAAAGTCCAATTGTCGTCACCGATAGCCGGATCGAAACGGTCAACCGCATTGCCGCGGCCGAGCGCAAGCAACTGCGCAATTTTTACGAGGCGGTCTTTGGTTAATTCCGGGTGGTAGTCCCAAGGCAGCATCTGGTGGCATCTCCTGATGTCCAGGCAATTTTTTGATTATGTCAACCAGAACAGTTTCTGTCAACCGGGGAGGCGCTGCGGCCTTCTGCGGCGAGGGCAGGCCCTCATCCGGCGCTCCGCGCCACCTTCACCCATCCGGGAGAAGGGAGGGTCGAGGTTCCGGCGCCTCGATCCAGCCTCGCCATTCGTACCAGGCAACCCCCAGCGGCGAAGAGCGCGGGGAACCCCTCTCCCGGATGGGAGAGGGGCAGGGGTGAGGGCCCGCCGCTGATTATTTGAACGCAACGGAGCCGCTGCGACCCCAATCGGCAACGGCAGGCCCTCATCCGGCGCTCCGCGCCACCTTCTCCCATCCGGGAGAAGGTTAGGGCGAGGTTCCGGCGCCTCACGGCATTCCATGTCATTCGTACCAAACGAACCGCCGCAGTGAAGTGCGCGGGGAACCCCTCTCCCGGATGGGAGAGGGGCAGGGGTGAGGGCCCGCCGCTGATCATCTGACCGCAACGGAGCCGTTGCACCTTCTGCGGCGAGGGCAGGCCCTCATCCGGCGCTCCGCGCCACCTTCTCCCATCCGGGAGAAGGGAAGGTCGAGGTTCGTGCGCCTCAATGTGGCCTCGCCATTCGTACTAGACGGGCCCCGGCGGCGAAGTTCGCGCGGGGAACCCCTCTCCCGGATGGGAGAGGGGCAGGGGTGAGGGCCCGCCGCTGATCATCTGGACGCAACGGAGCCGCTGCGACCCAAATCGGTGAGGGCAGGCCCTCATCCGGCGCCTCGCGCCACCTTCTCCCATCCTGGAGAAGGGAGGGTCGAGGTTCCGGCGATCCATGTCGCAGCGAAGCCGTTGCGGTTCCGCCGCCTGCCGAGGCATCCTCGCTCCATGACCACCGAGCAACGCAGCTTCGCCCGCAGGCTGCGCCGGCGCGAGACGCCGGCCGAGGAGGTTGCGTGGGAAATGCTGCGCAATCGCCGGCTCGACGGCCTCAGGTTCCGGCGGCAGGTGCCGCTGCTCGGCTACACCGTCGATTTCGTCTGTATCGAGCGCCGGCTGATCGTCGAGCTGGACGGCGTCCAGCATGATCACGAGCAGGAATACGACGCGGCGCGGACGCAAGAGATCGAGCGGCACGGTTTCACCGTTCTGCGCTTCGCCAACCGGCAGGTGCTGGATGATCGCGATGCGGTCGTTGCAGCGATTCGGGCGGCGTTGCGGATTTAGGCGGGCGAACCGCGGGGAACCCTTCTCCCGCGGCGAAGTCGGGTTTACCCGACTTCGCCCACTCTGAGTGCTGATCTCGGGCGAGCCCGAGATCAGTGGAGAAGGGCAGGGATGAGGGCCTGCTCTACCCGATCGAGGTCGAAGCGGCTCCGTTGCGTTCCGATAATCAGCGGCGGTCCCTCACCCCTGCCCCTCTCCCATCCGGGAGAGGGGTTCTACGTCGAGGTTCCGGTGCTCCTCGGGGATAGACCGCAGCCTTATCCCCGCCCTCCCAACCTCCCGTATAATCCGCCGCATCCCATCCCCGAGGGGCGGCCGACCGGAGGCATGTCGTTTGGCGGGGTGGGTGCGGCGCCTGCGGGTGGGTTTGCACCCCACTCCCGGGAGGTTTCGGGAACCGACCTGGGGACATTACGATCCCTGCGCGAGGAGCTCGCTAGACCGCGCCGGCTGCACAAGCCGGCGCGACAGAAGCGCGGCCCGGAGCTTTCAAATCGCCGCTGGCGGAGCGCCACGGGGCGTGCGGATGGTGGCTCAATCCATCCGCGCCGCTTCCTGGCTCAATGGAAGCGGATATCCAAACCAGCGCCTCGCGGCGCTCCGCTGCCCCTCATAGGCGACAACGCCCGCAGGATGACCTGCGGG